>Ga0074195_1000358_pt1 | contig 96858 bp, 107 predicted proteins | sample EPASupsiteHSE623_FD_64525 | JGI IMG/M metagenome (GOLD analysis project Ga0074195, IMG submission 64525) | Bioremediated contaminated groundwater from EPA Superfund site, New Mexico - Sample HSE6-23 | ecosystem: Environmental > Aquatic > Deep subsurface > Groundwater > Contaminated ...
GTAGCTGTAAAGCGCCTCCTTGCCCTCAAACTCGGAATCGAGGACCAGGTCGTAGGCAACTGGAACATCGCTGAAGTTCACCCCGACCTCGAAGAATTTGATCTCTGCTATCTTGCCAGGCAGAGCCTCCAGCTTTGACTTGAGGCTTTGAATATTTTCAGCTTTATCGTTGCCCTCTGCCGATTCCTTGAACTTGAACATGACAATGTGCTTGATCATCCCTGCAGCCTCATAAACACCCGAATTCCGCTCTTTTTCGGTCATGTCTTGAGTTTATAATCGTTTTCCTTGAAGGATGGCTTCTGGAATCGCTTCTGGATGGGAAGGATGCAAAAAGGGGCCGAAGATGCCCAAAAAGAAATAGTTGACTAGGATGGCGCTGCGATTTGAAAAGACGCCGAAGCCTGAGGCTAATGATGAGGCGGCTTGAAGTTCCGTGTTTCGAAAACGTAATCCGTCTTTTGCAGCTCCTTGACGATGTGCGCGGCCTCGGCCATGTACTTGATGAAGATCTCGCCCTTCTCCTCATTTCTGCGGATCAATCCCTTTCCTTCCAGCTCACCAAGAACTTTCCGGATCGTTTCGGGAGTCAGGTCATCCTTCTGGGCATGTTTCAGGAGGTTGGCCTCGGTGCTGCGCTCATACGGTTTCTCGGGATTGGCTGCCGCCCACATGTCGATTATCCTGCCGAAGACCTTCTTCTCCTCAATGCTCAAGTCCTTATCAGTAAGCTCTCTTTTGCCCAAATCAGATCTCTCCTAAAAAATCTTTCCTCATAATTCCATGAGGCCCATGGATCTTGGAATTTAAAGAGTTGGCGTTTGAGAGACGCTACGATTGGCACTGTCAGCTCAAGATAGAATAAAAGCCCCGACTAAGGCTAAAACTGGTGGCAATTCTTGAATATGGCAGCAATAAAAGATGTTACGTTACCATCGCTAAAAAACGGACCTAGGTCCGAGTTCCTCGGGTATAAGAACCATAAAAGCCATAACTCTTCGGATCCCTTTACACTCTATGCCAACATTACATGAGCCGAGAATTGTGTTAGAACCTCAAGCCCTCAAAGCTATAACGATTTGGAGTACGTTAGAAGATAAAAAACCCGGAGATCTAATAAGCGAATTGATCTTAGAACACATGCCGCCTAGGGTGCAAGATGCGTTAGGATTGGATCAGAATATGGCCACAAAGATAAAGACCCTTAAACCCACTGCACCTCCGATGCCACCGACAACAAATGAACCACAAACTGAAACCAAGTGCCATTTAGAAACCGAGATGCTTGAGTGCGAACCAGAGCCAAAGAACCCCCGGAAGAATTAGCACACATGAACCATTTTGGAGCATGAGGAAAGAGATCAAGAAAAAGGACGGTGGCAGTACTGGAAATGATCAAAGAGAAGAAGATTATGCGATAAAAACCCAGTACGGATACATTCTACCTCAGCATCACCTTGCTCAAAGTGACCAGAAACAGCGCCATCAGCAGCCATCCCATCAGAGTTTCTATCACGGTCAGGTATTCGAATCCCTCCAGAACACTCAGGTTCTGCGGGCTGCGGCCCAGGAACTCCATGCTGCTGAAATAGAGAGCGCTGCCTAAAGACACGCCTGTGTTTGCCACGAGATGCGAATTCTGATCAATGCTCGCGAATTCCAGAGCATTGCCCGCCCAGAATATGCCGGTGAAGAGGACGATGATGGCGATGCTGGAGAGGACCGTATGAGCCGGACGCACGCCGTAGCCGCAGGCGAGCCACATCAGCCGATCGGCTACTTTTGGAAAAAGCCTCTTGGTGCGGGCCTGCTTCTCTTTTCGGTACTGGTAGTAGCAGTCGTCCTCGTCCTTGAACTGCTCCAGGTTCCTGAAGTTCTTGACTAGGGTCAGGTAAACCGAGCCATTGAAGGGAAGATGGTCCCGGATCGTGTTCCAGCGAACGGCAATGCGGTTGAAGTTGAAGTCCTTGAGATAAAGGCTTGATCCGTCTGTGAAGACGGCGTCCGATAGCTTCAGGGTGTAGATCTTGGCATTGGAGAGGTGCAAATGCTTGTCGAACCTCGCCCTGCCAAAGTCGGCATCGTTGAACCTTGCTCGCGAGAAGTTGGCCTCCGTGCTGAAATGCACTCGGGAGAAATTGGCCTCGCCCTGAAACTGGGACTCGGAGAAGCCGGCATCCTCCTGGAAGTGGGAATCGGAGAAGTTGGCGGCTTTGGTGAAGACGGTGCCGTCGAAGTCGACCAGCTGGGAGAAGGAGGCATGGTCGAAGAACACGTCTCCTTTGATGGTGGAGTACTCGATCTTTATTATTGATTTTATGGCTTTTCGCTTATTCTTGCTCTGGGGAAGATCCAGGCGGTGCAGATCCAGGTCTCCGTAGATGATGACGTTCTCGTACTCTACGCTCTTGCCTTCCTCGATCTTGGCCAGTATCTCCTCGGCTTTGATCATCAAAAGGCTGTCGACCATGAGCGTTGTAGTTATCGATGATTGCAGATATTTCTTTTGGTGCTCAGCTTTCTTCCGCCTTTCCCAGGACCAATCTCTGCACCCAGTCCCAGTCATGCTCATAAACGTGCGCCGAGCTGCTGGTGGTGGAGATGGAGCCGGGCTCAGCACCCACTTCTGCAGCGACGTACTCCAGCACCCTGGCCAGACCGTAGAGGTTGGCGGGATAGGCCCCCGCGAAGTCATGGCTGCGGAAGAAGACGGAGAGGTTGAGACAGCCGTCGCGCAGCTTGAAGTCGTCCACGATCATGCAGGGGACCTCTTCCTTGGCGCAGTCGATGGGCGGAATCCAGGTCACCGCCGTGGCCCGGCGCGTGGCGGGGGAGGCCTTGAGGCGTCGGATGGCCTGCTCGATCTGATCGATCGGCTGCGACGGCGCACAAATGCCGGGCACAGGCGCGGACCAGGCCCGCAGCCGCTCGCCGTAGGTGTACTCGAAGCCGGGGTTTGTGCCGCTGAGAAGCTGCAGGGCGTACTCCTCCAGCCGCTCCTCGTTCCAGGAATACTCGATGGGGATCATCTCATGATAGGGGTCTTCCACCACTATCTGCAGCGAGAGGAGCTCTTTGATCCTGGTGCCGCGCTCATCGCATATCTCCTGGCCCTGCCGCCAGATGAGGCCAAGGCCGCGATGCCAGGCATCGGAGATGGTCCGCCCCCGGATGAATCTGCCAAGTTTAGCCATGTTGAATCAGGAATGAATAAACGGTATTGGTATTGTTGCTCACTATGCCGTTGCCATCGTATCGTTGCCTATTGTGCCTTTACCGGTTTGATCTGCGGCCCCTTTGATGCTGCCAGCTCGGCGATGGCCTCGGGCGGAAATGCTTTGACGATGTCGATCTTCTTTACGCAGCGTGTGGCGATGCCGTATTTTTTGGCTATGGGACGAAGCTCTCTCATGCTGAACTTCTTGGCAACTTCCTCAGCGTCCATAGTGCTTGCTTTTTGCCGCACAGCTACTTAAGTTTTTTTGGGGTTCTTGATCTCAGTTCAGCGGCAAGCCGAAGTGATCAAGCTCGATTCCAAGGCTGCCGACGCTGATCTTAACCCCGATCAGGCCGCTGTGAACCAGGAGGAGCAAGACTATCATCATTACTTCCAGAAGGATGAGCAGAGCTACGAGATAGACCCTCAGGCCCGGTGTTTGCAGAGCTTCGAATATGAAATCCCATAGAGTTCTTCCCACTACCATTTTTGCCAGTCCTCGACCCTTGGCCATTTCCATCCATCGTAAAAACCACGATCACATCAGGTTACCTGCCAAAGTAATAAACTGCAGCCACGTGCGCGGAGCGAAAGTAAGCGGAGGAAAACATATTTTAAAAGAGGCCTTTAACATGATCTGGAATGGGCGACTTCGAGTGGGCTCTGGTGAACGCCCTGAACACCTTCTTCGAGAGTGACGGCATCGCTGCCATAGCCTACCGGCTCAAGCAGTCGCGCTTTGCCTCTCAGCTGGTGGACATCCTGGTGGATTCGAGGAACCCGGAGTACTACCTGGCCATCGAGTGCAAGAGCGTGGATGCCCGCAAGACGAAGACTCTCTACTTCAAGCAGCACTTCAGCAAGGCCGCCGGAGCGCACCAGCTGTCACGGGAGACGGACTTCATCACCCGCTCGGGAAGGCAGGGCATCCTGGCCGTGGAGCTGCGCCGCGGCCCCGGTCAGCCGCGGACGGCGCACCTCGTGCCCTGGGGCCTGGCCTTCCAGAGCTTCGACGACGGCCTTCTGGGGATCACGCTGCGGGAGATCGAGGCCAACCCGCCTCTGGAGAGGAAGGGCGGTGCCTACAGGATCTCCCGGCTGGACATCGTGCGCATCTCCGGATACTACGACCTGGCCACTGGCGACGACTCACTGGAAGCCGACCCGCCCCAGGAAGACTAGAGAAAGAATTACTTGATTTAACTTCAAGCAAGCTTACTTGGATTAACCTTTTATCCCAGCCCGATTCTCCACACAATCATGAAGCTTCCGGGCACGGCGACACAGGAGGAGAATATCCACATCGCCATGGGAAAGCTGAACATTCAGCCGGGCAGCGTCTTTCTGGACATCGGCTGCGGCTCTGGAGCCGTATCCCTGGCAGCCTCCCGTTTCACGGACAGGATCTTTGGCATCGATGTGCGGGAGGAGGCGGTGCAGATCTCCAGGGCACTGGTTCCGGCAGGCAGATTTTTCCTCGGCGACGCGAGCGATGTCCTGACCACCCTTCCCGGTGTTGATCGATGCTTCATCGGCGGCACGCGCCATATTGACCGGTTCTTTCCCAAACTCCTGGAGAAGGCCGCCCCAGGCTGCGTGATCGTGGTCGACCTGGCCAGGATCGGCATTGCCGCCCGGGTGGCGGCGATGATGAAAGAGGCAGGCATCTTTCAGGAGCTTATTCAGATTCAAATTTCCAGGGGCTACGAGCTGGCGGGGGACATCGCCCTCAAGCCTACAAACCCCATCTTCATGGTGATCGGCAAATGTTAATCGGCATCAGCCTCGGCCCCGGCGACCCGGAGCTTATGACCTTCAAAGCGGCAGCAGCCCTCAGGAGATGCGACAGCGTCTTCGTTCCGGGGGAGATGGCAGCAGAGCTGGCCCGGCCTTACTCGGCCCCGCAGATCCTGGAGTTCCCCATGATCGAGGACAAGGATGAGCTGGAGCGAATCTGGCAGAAGAACGCAGATGCGGTGGCAAGATCCGCCGCTGATGGGACGGCGGGCTTTGCCTGCATCGGCGACGTCAACACCTTCTCCACTTTCAGCCATCTCAAGAGAGTTATCGGGCAGAGGCACCCGGACATCACGGTCGAAACAATACCCGGCGTGGGCGTCGTTCCAGCTCTGGCCGCGCGCTTTGGCGTCGCCCTGGAGAGGTCCTTCGAGGTCTCGGACGGCTCGCCGGTGCAATCGGTCATCCGCATGAAGGCCACGAGACCGAAGAAGCTGGCCGAAGAGCTGCGCCGGAAGGGCTTTGACGAATTCATGCTGGGAACGAGGCTCTGCACACCCCAGGAGAGGATCATCCAGGGAGAAATGCCCGAGAGGAGCGACTACTTCAGCGTTCTCCTGGCCCGGAGGCGACGATGAAGGTCTACTTCGTGGGCGCAGGTCCCGGAGATGCGGATCTGATCACCGTGAAGGGCAGGAGGCTGCTGGATGAAGCGGACCTGGTGGTCTATGCCGGGTCGCTGGTCAATCCCGAACTCCTGGCGGGGCTCAAGGCGGAGCTGATGGACAGCAATGGCCAGTCTCTGGAAGCCACCAACGCCAGGATGCTCGACGCCCTTCGTGCAGGCAAGAAGGTGGTGCGGCTGCACAGCGGAGATCCATCGCTCTACGGCGCCATCCTGGAGCAGATGATGCCCCTGGAGGAGACGGGAGTGGAGGTGGAGGTCGTCCCGGGAGTCTCGTCCCTCTTCGCCTCTGCGGCTGCCCTGAAGACGCAGCTCACTCTGAAAGGCGTCTCCGAGTCTCTGATCGTCACCAGGCCCGCCGGCACAACCCTGGAAAAGGATGAGCTGGCGGCCCTGAGCCGGCACGGCACAACCCTGGCCGTCTTCCTCGGCATAGACAAGATCGAGGACATCGTCAACTCCCTGGACAGACCGGCAGACACGCCTGTCGCCGTGGTCTATCACGCCTCCTGGCCGGATCAGGAGATCCTGACCGGAACCCTGGCCGACATCGCCGATAAGGTGAAGGCAGCAGGATTCAATCGCAGCGCACTCATCCTGGTGGGAGGAGTGGTATCAAGAACCGGATTTGGGAGGTCTCACCTATACCGGGCCAGATAAGACAGGGGTCGGTCGCCGTTCTTGTCTTTCCCAGAGACGAGGATAAAGGCGAGAGAATCCTGCAGGCCCTGGCAGAGAGCTACCATCCGACGCTGCTCTTCTGGGATAAAGAGAGATTTGTGGATGTTCTGGCCCGCTATGATCATGTGGTGGCGGTCATGGCCGTGGGAATCGTTGTGCGAAGCCTTTGCGGTCATCTGCAGGACAAGTGGACGGACAAACCCGTGGTTGCCGTCGACTCCAGCCTGCGCTGCGCCGTTCCCGTGGTGGGAGGCCACCACGGAGCCAATGAGCTGGCCCAATGCCTGGCAAGAGAGCTGGGCCTTTACCCGGCCATCACCACCGCCACGGATTCCTCCGGTCGGCCCTGTCTGGAAGGCGTGGCTGCGAGCCTGGGCGCCAGGATCGCCAACCAGAGCTCCTCCAAGGCCGTCAACCTGGCCTTCCTCAAAGAGGACGTGCCGGTGCTGAGATTGAAAGGGCCCAAGATCGTTCTGGTGGATGAGGATGTAGCGGTAGCGGTCCTGAAGAGAGAAGGCATCGTGGTGGGCGTGGGCGCAAGAAAGGGAGTATCCTGCGCCGAGGTCCTGGAAGCCGTCGACTCCGCCCTGGCTGAGACGGGAAAGAGGCGAGAAGAGATCGGAATCTTTGCCACGGCCTGGCTGAAGAGTGATGAAGCCGGAATGATCCAGGCCGCAAAAACCCTTGGCAAGGAGATGCTCTGCCTCTCTGAGGAAGTTCTCAATGCTCAGACGCCCAGCACACCATCGCGCGCCGCCGACCTGGGATTGACCGGCGTGGCCGAACCAGCCGTGCTGGCGCTGGCGGCAAAGCTGATCCTGCCCAAGAGAGCCTACGGGAGGGTGACGGTTGCCATCGGAGAATAACTCGGCCGATTTGCAGATCAAGCATCCGGAGAGCAAATTCTCCATCGTCGGCATCGGACCTGGCTCCCGGGAGCTGCGCACCTTCGCCGCCGAGGAGGCCATCCTCAAGGCGGACTATGTGGTCGGCCACCGGCTCTATCTCGATCTGATCCGCGACCTGCTGGCAGGGAAAAAGGTCATCCCCAGCAGCATGGGCAAGGAGGTGGACAGGGTCAAGGCTGCCGTAGATCTTCTGGCGGAAGGCTCCGTGGCCCTGGTGAGCAGCGGAGACCCCAACGTCTACGGCATGGCGGGCCTCGGCCTGGAGATGGCACCGCGCCCCGCAGCAGTAGAGGTCGTGCCCGGCGTCACCTCCTTCACCGCCGCAGCCAGCCTTGCCGGCCTGGCCTTCCGGGAGACGGTGGCCGTCATAAGCCTCAGCGATCTGCTCACGCCCTGGCGGGATATCGAGGACCGCCTCCGCCTGGCGGCAGAATTCGAGATGCCGCTTGCCCTCTACAACCCCCGCAGCAAGAGGCGCGACTGGCAGCTCATCCGCGCCCTGGATCTGTGCGGCTCAAGAGACGTACTGGTGGCAAGGAACGTGGGCCGCGAGGGCCAGGAGATCTTCTGGACCACCTCCTCCGAACTGATCGAGAACGAATCCCGGCGCGAGAAGATCGACATGATCACGCTCGTCATCCTCTGCGGCAGGGGCACCTTCCGGGGAGAGGCCGGAGCGGAGGCAAAGCTGAACGTGGTGGGCATAGGACCGGGAGATCGCAGGCATCTGACGCATGAGGCGGAAGGCATCCTGAAAAGCTCCGGCAAGATCTTTGGCGCGGATAGGTACCTTGAGCAGATATCCGACCTTTCCGCGGCGGAGAAGATCAATCACCCCGGACCCTGTCCGGAGAGGATGGCCGCCCGCTTCCGGGAGGCGAAAGCTCTGGCCGAGGAGGGCCGAAAGGCCGCCATCCTCACGGGCGGCGACCCGAGCGTCTTCAGCTCCGGCTGGAGGATCATGGACCAGGCGCAGGGGTCGGTTCCAATCCACATCACCTCAGGGGTCAGCGCCTTTTCCTCCGTGGCCGCGAGGGCGGGAGCGCCGCTGGTCAACGACTTTGCCCTGCTCTCCGAGCCGGGAGATCCAACAAGGGTCGCGCTGCTGGCTGCGGCCGGTTTTGGCGTGGTGGCCTACAACGTTAAAGGCCACATGGTCGCTTCCCTGCTGCAAGACATCGACCCGGCGCGGCCTTGTGCCCTGGCCAGGGACGTGGCCAGAGCAGGCGAGGAGATGATGATACTGACCGCAGAAGACCTCATGGCCGCAAAGCCCGGCGGCTTCCGCTTCACCCTCCTCGTGGCCTCTGCCAACTCGCACATCAAAGATGGAAGGATAATAACCAGAAGAGGATACGAGACCAAATACAGCTACAGAAGTGAATTTCCATGATTGAAAATTATACGGACATCGGGGCCACCACCACCGAGGCCATGCAGATCAGCAGAAAGAGCCGCAAGCTCATCTCGGAGCTGATCGGGGACAATTCACTGGAAGACCGGATCCGGCAGCGGTGTGTCATCGCCACCGGCGATCCTGCCGTAGCCGAGATCCTCAGATTCCAGAATAGTCCTGCCGAGGCTGGCCTACGAGCCCTGCAAAGAGGTGCGCCGATCTTCGTGGACATCAGGATGATGCAGGCAGGGGTGGTGAAGAAGGGCCATCAGAGTGAGATTGAGATCATGATCGGCCAGGGTGACGAACAGGCAGAGGCCCTGGGCATCACCCGCTCTTCGGCAGGAGTTTTAGCTCTGAAGGAGAGGCTGTCCGGCTCCATAATCGCCATTGGGAACGCGCCCTCCGCCCTGCTGACTCTGTGCGAGCTCATGGAGTCGGGAGAGGTCCTGCCGGAGCTGGTGATTGGTGCGCCGGTGGGCTTCGTAAACGCTGCCGAGAGCAAGGAACGCCTTCGCAAGATCAATGTGCCTTCCGTCTCCGTGGTGGGAACCCGCGGTGGCACGCCCATCGCCGTGGCGGCTCTAAACGAGATCATAAACACTCATGCCCGAAACAGTCATTGATCCTGTCACACTCTTTCAAATCCCACCCTCATGGATTGAACTCTGCCCTGACCCGCAGGCTTTGCAGAAGATTCGCAGCGGACGCTGGGTGCTTCTCTCCAACGGAGTGCTTCTCAGGCGCGGCCTGACCACGGGCACCACCGCCGCCGCAGCCTGCAAGGGAGCTATTCTCTCCCTGCTGCGGCCCACTGATGAGGTCAAGATAACGACCCCCGCGAAGGTTGAGGTCTCACTGTCAGTGGTCGCAAGAAATGGTTTTTGCGTAGCCGTAAAGGACGGAGGGGACCATCAGTTCGATGTCACCAGGGGCCTGGAGATGATGGCCCGGGCCTTCCCGGCGGAGAGGACCGACCTCGCTCTAGGGAAAGGCGTGGGCCGCATCACGGCGACGGGCCTGTGCGATGAGGCGGGAAGGCCGGCCATAAGCCCCTCGGCGCGCCGCCAGATCATGCTGGCCATAAAAGAGGGTCTGCAAGAGACCGGCCTGGCTGCGGCCAGAGTTGAGCTGTGCATTCCCAGGGGCGAGGCTCTGGCCGAGAAGACCCTCAACCCGCGCCTGGGCATCGTGGGCGGCATCTCCATCCTCGGCTCGACCGGCTTTGTGGAGCCCTGGAACGACCACCTCATTGAAGACCGCGCCGGGGAGCTGCGGGGGCCAGGAAAAGTGGTCGTAACAACGGGAAGGGTCGGCCTCAAGTTCAGCCGCGTCCTGTTTCCCGATCATAAAGCCGTGCTCATGGGCAGCCAGCTCGACCGGCTGGCTTTCGAGGAAGACCAGGAGAGCATCCTTTGCGGCCTGCCTGCGCTCATCCTCAAGTGGGCCTGGCCCGAAGTCCTGGATGAAACCGGCTATGGAACCGTAGCCGATTTGGTGGAGAAGGAGCCCGAGCATGAAAACATCGCTCAGGCGCTGGAAAAGGCCAAGAGAAGGCTGCCGAATACCCGCATAGTGTTGCTCAGAAAGGACGGAAGCATTCTCAGGGACGTGCCCTGACTGGAAAGTGGTGTTAATCATGATCATAGTGGGAGTTGGCGCCGGACCCGGCATGTTGACCGAGGAAGCCATCTCGGCCATCAAGGACGCTCGTCTGATCTACGGCTCGCAAAGGTCCATCGACCTCATCAAGGATCATATCCCGACCGGATGCACTGTCAGAGTCATTGAGGATTACAAGAAGCTGCGCACCCTTCCCGAGGACGCACTGGTCCTGAGCACGGGAGACCCCATGCTTTCCGGCCTGGGATATCTGAATGGAAGAGTCATTCCCGGCATATCGAGCCTTCAGGTAGCCTGCGCTCGCCTGAAGATAAGCCTGCTGTTGGTGGTGCCCATCACGGTGCATGGCCGCAAGATGGACCTCGAGGCAATAGCTTTTGAATTGGAGAGAGGAAAGAGCGTCTTCCTGATATCGGATGAGAAAACCGACCTGGAAGGGCTCTGCCGGTATCTGGAGTCTCGCGGACTCTCCAGGAGTGTGGCTGTGCTGGCGGACCTCGGCTATCCGCAGGAGTTGATCTGCCGGGGAAGCACAGCCTCGCCGCCGGAATCTCCCGGCCTGTCCTGCATCTATGTCGGCGACTTTTGACGGGGAGTAGAGCAGACCTCAGGCCCTTTTCGTCCTCAGGATTTCCGGAGCTTGATGGCGAAAAAAGTATCAAAAGACTGCAGGCCGGATCAGGGACTGCAGGTCTTGCAGGGAAGATAGCCCTGCTTCTGCGCTTCCTCGATGCCGGCAAAGGTGATCTTGTTCTCCGGCTTTATCTTCAAAGCGTAGCGGCAGTCGGGTCGGTGGTACTTTTTGGAGGTGCTGCTTCCCACCAGCCGGGCCTCCTTATCCGCCGACCGGCTCGCGGATGCGTCAAGGGATGGGCTGGCCAAAGACGACGAGCCATGATTCTCAGAACTCTGGGACGCCTTTGCATCCTGCTGCTCCTCCTTTGCCGCAGCTTTGTCATTCGACTCAAGATTCTTTGAACCGTCCGAGCTATTTGCAGCGCCGGACTTGGTCTTTGGCTCATCAGACGGTTGTTCGTCATGTTGTTCGTCATGGGAGCTGCCTGACTTCACCCCCTCAGCCGTCCCTTCCAGCGCCGACTCTCCCTGATCTCCCCCATTCTCAGTCTTTTCTCGCAAAAGTTTTTCTTCTTGCGACTCCTGGCTAGAAGTCTTCCTATCCAACTCCTCCGGCGGGATCGAGGCCAAAGGAGACGATTTTTCGTCCCATGGCACGGCTAGGCGGCATCCCCTGGTCTCAGAGCACAGGAGCCCTTGCGGCCCGGTGACCTCCAATCTGCAATCGTAGCTTCCCTGGGGGATTCTCATGTTCTTGGAGATCTCAAAGCCGTGATCTTCGCCCGGTTCAACCCGAATGAGAAGATACTTTGTGCTTGCCGCGGCTCTGCCGTCCTGCAAGAGGCTGGCGTTGAGCAAAAGATAGGAGAGAGAGCTGTTGCCGGTAAACGCAAGATGGCCCTTTACGCGAAAGAGATTGCCGTTGACCTCCGAATCGAAGTCCACCTGCAGGTGAGAGGGCGATGCAGCTATGCTTTGGCCATCCGGATCCCAAACCTCTGCTGCAGCCTGGCCTTCCGTCCGGCCGTCTGCAGCCTGGCTGTCAGCAACCTGAGAAGAAGGCGCATCAAGCTGCGTGGGCTTCTCGATGCAGCCCGAGATGATGAGCAAGAATGGGATGATGAAGCATAAAAATAAAGATATTCCACACTTTCTAAAAAATTTGATTACCAATTGGTCAACCCCTTTATTTCCAGTGGAGATCAAAAATCCGAGCACTTCAACAGCATGATTGAACCTGCGGCCATCTTTAATTGCTTAGGAAAGGGACCGGAATACCTTGAGCAGCCCTTCCACGCAGTCAAGTTGCTTTTTCAACTTATCCAGATCCTGCTCTTCTTCCAGCCCCTTGGTAAGCGCTGCCAGCCTGCAGAGCAATGCCGCGCGCAAATTCTCCTCTGCCTGGCCAAGATCCAATCGAGGCTCAGTTTGAGGGCCATTTTGGGGCGCGCTTCCTGCGGCAGCTTGTGCTGAGAGAGGCGCGGGCCGCTGTATATCAGCGGCACTTTGAATTCCGGAAGGCTCTTCGCCGTGTGTCATCTCTCCCAGCCCGCTTTGCCCGCTTGGCGCAGCAGGCTGCGCTCTTGCCTGCGAAGAGGATTGGCCAACTTCAAAAGAGCAGACCGGACAGACGACCTCGCCATGGCAGCGAAAGAGCGGCGCACCGCAGTCATGATGAGCAGCCAGCATTGTGCAACCCTGTTCCAGTAGCCTGGTAATCTTCTCCAGAACCTCGTCCTCATCCATCTCGTCTCACCTGCCCCCACATACGTTTAAATACAACAACCATACCATCACTGCTTAACTGATTAAGACGGACATCGTCATTAACCTTTTTCCCACAAGCGAAGGTGGAGATTCTATGACAGCTGATAAAGTCCTTAAGCAATGCGTTGAAGTTTTAGAACGCATCATGAGTGATGATGCTGTCCCGAGGAACATCCGGCGCTCGGCAGAGAGCGTTAAGGCTATCCTCTTGGACGAAAGCGTAAATGAAGCAGTAAAAGCTGCTTCTGCCATATCCATACTTGATGAAATAAGCAACGACCCGAATATTCCTCTTCATACAAGAACTCTGATCTGGAACGTCGCCAGCCAGCTTGAGACCATACCCGTGGCCTGAAGCCCACTGGCTTTTATATTATCGATTTATAAACGTGTTCTTTGCATCCGGTTGCTCTTCACGTTTGCAGGACGACTTGAGATGAGCAGATAGACTGCCTTTTCCTCTGATACAGCTTCGTTGGATGACGAACAAAGCCGAAATTCAACCGTGAGGCAGGAGGGAGACCGTATGATTTCCACTGGAACTCAATGTGCTCTGCACGCGTCACTTTCCGCAAACGCCGTCGGATGCCGAAACCAAGAAGGTATCGGTAACGAACCTAGCAGGAGAGCCTTAAGGAGACTGATTGAGAGTACAGCGAAGGCCTGATAGTGCCTTTTCAGAGAGCAGGCCCTGAATATTTACATGTCCCCATGCCTTCTTGCTTACGATTCTCGCGTGCGCTTATTTTATGAAAGTTTATCTCAAATCCATATTTTAAATGGTTTATTTAATAAACTGAGTTATAATAATCGCAAATTTTGTCTACTCTGAACCTACAAAATTAATCTCTATCCTTCGCGAGCTTTGACAATGGTACTCCGAATGGAACTAAAATCAAAGCTGCAAATTGTTTCCGCATTAATTTGCTATAGCAGTCCTATTAGAAAAATGTGACAAATAATTGTAATATTTAATTAGACATAATTAGCAACAACAAAACTTATATACTAGCAATTGGATAGCTACAAATGGCTAATTTTATTTCATTATCAATCAAAGAAAAAGCTCAAATTTTATTTCCCCTCCAGTGGAAATCATGGGGTGGGGGGCCTATGTTCCAGTGGAAACAAAGGGGAGTTCACCATAACTCTTAATATCCACCGAGACGAAGAAAAGATGTTCGAGGGGAATTATCTTGGTGTCTATCTCAGGAGGGTTATTTGCCGACCTATTGGCGCAAGGAGGCATATTCCAGACAAGAGACGTTTTGCGCCCTACTTATACGCCCAGTGAGCTGCCTCATAGAGGAGAGCAGATCAACAGCCTGGCGTCAGTTCTAGTTCCAGCGTTAAGAGGAGAGACTCCTTCTAACGTTCTTATCTACGGAAAGACCGGCACAGGAAAGACTGCCGTGGCCAAATACGTGGGCAAAGAGCTTGAAGAAGCAGGCCTCGACGACATGAAGTGCACGGTGATCTACATCAATTGCGAGGTGGTGGACACACAATACAGGATTCTGGCCCATCTGGCAAGACACTTTGATAAAGAGATCCCCATGACCGGCTGGCCCACGGACCAGGTTTATGCTGAGTTCAGAAATGCTCTGGACGACGAGAAGAGAGTTGTCGTGATAATGCTGGACGAAGTAGACAAGCTGGTCCGCAAAGGAGACGACGTTCTCTACAACCTCTCCCGAGTCAACTCCGATCTGCTTCGCTCCAGGGTGAGCATCATCGGCATCTCCAACGACCTCAAGTTCACCGAGTTCCTGGACCCCAGAGTGAGGAGTTCCTTAGGCGAGGATGAGATCATCTTCCCGCCCTACAATGCCGAGCAGATCAGAGAGATTCTGGAACAGAGAGCAACGCTGGCCTTCCGTCCCGGAACTCTGCAGGAGGGCGTCATCCCTCTCTGTGCTGCCTTTGCCGCCCAGGAGCATGGAGACGCTCGCAGAGCCCTCGACCTCCTGCGCATCTCCGGAGAGCTGGCGGAGAGATCACGCTCGACGATCGTCTCTGAGGATCATGTGCGCTCCGCCCGGGAGAAGATCGAACAGGACAGAGTTGAGGAAGTCATCAAGACCCTGCCCACTCAGTCCAAGCTGGTTCTCTACAGCATAGTCCTCCTGGAGGAGCTGGGCACCAGGAACATCACCACCAGTGCCGTTTACAACATGTACAAGCAGCTCTGCCCCTTGGTTGAGACCGACTATCTGACGCACCGCAGGATCACCGATCTCATCGCGGAGCTGGACATGCTGGGCATCTTGCATACTATTGTGGTCAGCAAAGGCAGGTACGGCCGCACCAAGGAGATCACTTTGAGCGTCTACCCCGGCAAGCTCAAGGCCACGCTGCAGCAGGACTATCGCTTGAAGGTTCTCAGCGGCGTAAATGTGCCCCTGCAATCCCGGCTGGGGCTCTAGAGTTCCTTTTCGCGAGAGGATTGTGGCAAAACCTGTCAATACCGGCATAACGTAGATCTGCGCCATTCCGAGCGCAGACGGCGTTATTAGATCGACCCAAATCTATTTCTCTCAATAGCGCCGACACGGTCCCGGAGGTTAGGATTTATGAAGCTACTAATCTGTTTCATGCTCATCGTGTTTATCGTCGGAACGGCTGCATCCGTGCAGGTAGGCGGATCATCGGGCAAGATGCTCCTTTTAGGAAGCATGAACAAGGGCGTCTCAAATCAGAATGATACCTTGAATCAGACCAATGCCACGAATCAGACCAGCACTTCAATCGAGATAGATAGCTCAATGAGACCCGTGCCGGCCATAAACAGATTCAAGAATGTGATTCTGCCCAACAATATCGAGGCAAATTCAGTTGTTTATCAGTTCACGACTTGAAGAATCGATTTGTGTGAGCGACGCTGCAAAAATTATTGCGTTGCCGTCTGAAAGTCTATTCAAGCCCGAAGCATCGGTTTTTTGTTATTTTTTTATGCAGCGATTTTTTAGCAGGGATAGCCTGCCGTTTGTTAAGAAGTGGGGCAAAGTCGAGGGTAGAAGCACAGTGAGGATATGCACGTTCGACTTTGGCCCGTTATCGTATTTGAAATCCGGCCCATAAAAAAATGTGGTACAAAATCCAGGTTTTGCAAATCAATGAATACCATGAATCAGCCTGTATCTCAATGCGGAAGAGATAGTAGGAGGGAGGGCAAAGTCGATGTTGAAACGTGTAGGAGGATAAAAGATGGTCATAGCCGACTTTTGCCCATTTCTTAATCGACGTTCGACGATATAAAGGTGTGGTACATGAATACATTTGTTGGGCGGGATTCTGTGGAGAAGCCCAGTTTTGGATTTCTTAATGAATACCAGAGGATTAATAGCTTGATTAGAATGCTGGCAAAGCCTGAGCTGATTTAGTTTTATATTTATAGTATATAATAAATTGAATAAGTAGTTGATCATTGAGATCAATAAACCTGAAATTATAGACGATGCCTTTGAAGGATGTGGGACATCAATAAGAGAAAATGTGGGCAACGAAATGCGCCGATCGGGATTCGAACCCGAGTTTAGGCGTTGGCAACGCCTAGTGATAACCGCTACACTATCGGCGCTTATCTGTCTCACGAAGCATCCCCTCCAATAACCTTCTAGTCTAAAAACATTGCGGGTAAAACGGCCCGCCCGCGCGGTCCTCTTCTCCGGCTGCATACCCTTTATCTACCTTGAGCCGGACGATCTTATAGGTGAGTTCGCTTGCATGATGTCGTCATAGTAGGAGCAGGCCCCGCAGGGCTGACTGCGGCCATGTACTGCGCGAGGGGTGGAAAGAAGACGCTGGTCTTGGGCAACGTCTACGGCTCTCAGCAGTCCATGGGCGGCCTCTACGAGAACTATCCCGGCTTTCCGGAGGGCGTTCAGGGAATAGAGCTCTCGGAGAAGATGCTGGCCCAGGCGCTGAAGTACGGCGCAGAGAACCAGACGGAACAGGTTGAGAAGATCGTACACCTGGGAGACATGTTCCGCCTGAAGACGGAGAACTGGCAGTACGAAGCGCGAGCCGTCATCCTAGCTATGGGCGCGGGCCACCGTCTTCTCGGTGTGCCTGGCGAGAGGGAGCTGACGGGCCGCGGCGTCTCCTACTGTGTGCACTGCGACGGAGCGCTCTTCCGCAACAAGACGGTGGCTGTGGTCGGCTACGGCAACGGCGCGGCTCGCGCCATCATCTACCTGGCCAACATCTGCTCCAAGGTCCATCTCCTCACCTCGCGCGAGGCGCTCGTGGCGGAGTCGGTTTACCTGGAGCGCACAAAGAATCTCTCCAACTACGTGGCGACCTATGGTGCAGAGATCACGAAGATCCAGGGCGAGCAGTTTGTGACAGGCATTGAGTTCAACGCCAGGAATACGCCCCGCTCTCTCAAGGTGGATGGGGTCTTCGTGGAGATGGGCATGAAGCCCAACACAGAGCTGGCCGAATCCCTGGGACTGGAGATGACGGCAGGCGGATTTGTGAAGGTCAACCGGCTCAATCAGGAGACGAGCATGCCGGGCGTCTTCGCCGCCGGAGACCTGACGGGCGGGAGGATGCAGGTTGCCACTGCCGTGGGTTCGGGTGCATCCGCGGGCATAAGTGCACTGCAGTATCTGGGATAGGTCAAAAGCGAAGAGATGCATCAGATCATTGAGTTCGCAGGATCATAAGAGAATTTGAGGGCAGGATAGAATAAGATGTATCAAGGAGATTATGGCCCGAAGTGAAAGATCGGACCGCAAGCTGGATCTGAAAAGGCCGGTTACCGTCTGGCGCTCGCAGGATCTGATGGAGGGTCGCGAGGTCGCGAGCCTGACGATGATTCTTCGCACCGTTGGCTGCCGATGGAATCGCTGCACCATGTGCGGCTACGCCAGCGAGGGCGCGCCCGCCACAGCAGAGGACCTGGTGGCTCAGTTCGAGAACGCCATGCACAGGTCCTCTCCCGAGGTCGAGGAGGTCAAGATCTACACCAGCGGCAGCTTCCTGGACCCGCAGGAGATGCCAGTGGCAGCCCGCGACGAGATCCTGCGCCGCCTGCAGGATGCCGGGATCAGGCGCCTGGTCATCGAGACCCGGCCACAGTACGTAACATCCGAGCGGGTGGAGGTATGCCTCTCCCGCCTGCAGACCGAATTCGCCATCGGCCTTGAGACGTCAAACGATCTCATCCGCGAGCATGTCATCCGCAAGGGCTTCACCTTCCAGGACTTCGCCAGCGCCTCCGAGCTCGTTCACCGGCAGGGAGGGCGGGTGAAGGCCTACCTTCTGCTAAAGCCCCCTCAGCTCTCCGAGGGCGAGGCCATGCGAGATGCCATCACTTCCGCCCGCGCCGCCCGCGGACATGCGGAAGTCCTCTCCTTGAATCTGTGCAACATCCAGCGCAATACCGCAGTGGAGCGCATGTGGGAGCGGGGCGAGTTTCGCCCGCCGTGGCTCTGGTCGGCCCTGGAGGTCTTGAAGAGCGTGCCGGGGCCGATTGTCTGTGATCCGGTGGGTGCCGGGACAAGGCGCGGCCCGCACAACTGCGGCCAGTGCGATGCAGCCATTGCCGAGGCCATCCGGGCGCATGCGCTGACCCAGGACGTGAGCGCCTTTGACAAGCTGGACTGCGCCTGCAGGGCGACCTGGCAGAGTCTGATGGATCTGGAGGAGAGGTCCTTCGGGACCCCTCTGGTTTAGCAACTCAAATCCTTCTGCTCCGGCTTCTGCATCTCCGACCTACCTCTTCTTTTCCCTCTCTGTTGATGGGCGTGTGTGTTCGAGAATGTCTTGGTTCCCATACACTTCTTCTCCATATTGATAGGCGATTTTGCATTTCATGAGAACATTCCGGGAGTGAAGGAGGTTGTGCTCTTGGATGCGGTGACTAGGTCGATCATGATTTGGTCCAGCTCGGCCGGCAAGACGACAGTGGATACGGCCGGATGGGCAGCAGGACATGCAACGTGGCCAATACGGCAAACCGGCCAGCGCTGGCGGTATCATTGAGCAGTTATGTGCTGGCCAGGTTGTGTTCATATCTTCTGGCCAAGTTTCCCTCACCGGTCCGATTCTATGGCGGTCTGTATTAGCCAGATTTTCCAGGTTAGACCGTCTTTGCATCTCCTATGTAGGTCTTCAGATACGTATTTCAAATGCAATGCCGCGCGTGGCCAAAATGATTAAATGGAAATTTTGCCAAAAACCTTTTTAGTCCTTATTTTAGGCCATAGAAATAAATGAGGTCTTCTTTTGCAAATCAGGGGGTATATCGCTCTTGCATCTAGATTTGGATGGTCTAACAACGAATGCCGGATATTTTGGCTTTTCAACCTTTGGTTATTTTCCATAATACCTGAAAAGATCCGGATACGGTCAATTCCCGTCAATAAAGCCCAATTAGCGGCTCAAATAAAAAACCAAAAGCATTTAATATTGGAAGAGCATCCGGATACCAAACTCTCCATACGAGAGTTGGATGTAGGAATAGAGGTGGTTGTATGGTTTCCATATTGGGAGAAGTTGTTACCCCAGTAGATATGGCTTTGTTTGCTATAGCCCTTGTAGTATTGATTTTCCCCTTTAAAGTAAAGATTGTAGAACAGAACTTGGAAGTATTCCTCTTTGTTATGGGTGCAGCTGCGGTAACAGTGACCAGCAAATGGTCTATGGAGCTGGTCAAGATGGCCGCAGAGGAGCCGATCATCAAGGGCATTGTGCCCGCAGTATTGGTGGCTGGATTCATATTCCTCTATGGCCAGAAGACTTTCCAGAGCTTCATGAACGGCATTGTAAAGAAGATGAACCTGGGCGTCATCATATTTGTCTCCACGGTTGTCCTGGGATTGATATGCTCAGTCATCACGGCCATCATCTCGGCGCTTTTCCTCTGTGAGATCGCCAACACTCTGCCCCTGGAGCGCAAGGACAAGATCAATTACGTGATCATTGCCTGCTTTGCCATTGGCCTTGGCGCTGTGCTCACCCCTCTGGGCGAGCCGCTGTCCACCATTGCCATTGCCAAGCTGCAGGGTGCACCCTTGTATCCAGGCGGCCCGGGCAATGCCGGATTCTTATACCTCTTCGATCAGCTAGGCGTTCTGATCATCCTGGGCGTTCTGCTCTGCTCAGTATTCTCCATGTATTATGTGGGCAAGAATAAGGCCACGGGCAAAGTGGAGAAGATGGGCAGCAGCGATGAAGGAAGCGTAAATGAGGTTATTATCAGAACTCTCAAGGTTTATGCCTTCGTAGCAGCACTCTTTCTCCTGGGCGCAGGAATGGAGGTCCTCATATTCAAGTACTTCACCAAGATCCCCGACTATGTGCTCTTCTGGGTGAACATGATCTCCGCCATCCTGGATAATGCCACGCTGACAGCGGCTGAGATCTCCAAGGCTCTAACACAGAAACAGATCAACGCAGCCCTCTACGGCCTGCTCATCTCCGGCGGCATGCTCATTCCCGGCAACATCCCCAACATCATCTCTGCCGGCAAGCTGGGCATCACCAGCAGCGAGTGGGCAAAGCTTGGTGTGCCATTTGGTCTGGTATTGAACGCTATCTACTTCGTAGTAGTATTCGTCCTGGGAATCAACCCCACCCTTGGGCTCCAGTAAATGGTGCCCAAGGCACATTCTTTTTTTTATATTCAAGCGAAATCGCTGTCTCTTGCCATTTTTAAAGCGACTACATAACCAAGACATCGGAAGCTCTGCGACGCCAAATGTAATTCATATAAATGCAATTTATATTCATTCTGCAATCATTTCATGCCTTTGGAAAGAATATCATTGAAGGCCGATGATGCATGGCCAAGCCGTTAAATGTGAATAGAAATTGAATAGGGCGCAGCAGAGTTTGTTTATTGGTTTTCGCGTTTGTTACTGGAATCATCGGGCAACTCTATCTCTGAACTCTTTCCCCCTCTCTTGAGATACCGCCAGAAAAAGTACCCTATCATGCAGACAACTACGCCGCCCATCTCCAGGGCGATAACGGTTGTGTTGTGGATGTTCGAGATCAGTAGAAGCTGCCAGGCGACGAGAATGGCCACAAGGCCGATCAATGCAATCAATATCGCAATCAGTTTCAGAACTATAATGTTGTATTTGCTCATGTCCTGCCCGGTCAAAGGTAATGCTTTCCTGGATATGAATATTTGCCAGCCCCTACCAGCATAGCGTTATCGGAAAATAGCGCTATTTCGGCAATGGGATTCAATGCTCTCCACTGCGGCGCAGTCCCGGCGTGGTCAGGTACCACCTGCCCTTCTTTCCTTTCATGAACGCCAGAGCATCAGTGTAGTCATCAAAGTAGCTGACCTCGCCTGAATCCAGGTTCAGGACGGAGATGCGCTGCTCAAAGGAGATTCCTTTCTCTTTGAGCAGGTCCTCGATCTCCACTCGAAGCTTGCTCTTCTTGTGGAGCAACTCGTCATCGTTCATTATGGACTCCGAAATTCATGGGCTTCTAGAGTTTGGCGGGCTTGGCCTTGCCGAGAGCCCATTTTATGTATTCCGCAGCGGGAAATTCATGAACCGAGGTGGCCACGACCAGTCCTTTTCCATAATTTGCCGCGACCAGCACAGCTCTGCCTCCGGCATCCTTCAGCACGGTCTCGAATCCCTCGCCGGGCATCAGGTAGCCGTCGCACTCCGGCGTCTGGGTGCAGAGCAAGCAAGAGCACTCGTGCTGTGATGGCGTGACGGTCTGCGCTCCCAGCTCGCAGACGTACTTGAGCTTCAAAGGCAGCCATTCGTAGTCATGCTCGGACACCATCGGCCCGAAGACAGTCAGGACGCCTCCTCTCTTCACAAAGTCGGCTATATTCGACCTGGCCCTCTGCAGGGCAGGCAGAGCTTTGGAATAATCGGGATTGGCAAAGCCAGTGGGAATCAATACCATCCTGTACTGGGGAAGAAAGGGACTGCCCAGGACGGCAGGCTGCAAAAACTGAAAGGTCGCGCCTATCTCCTCAAAGAGCTTCTCGAACAGGAAGGTGCGGTCGCCTATGAGCGCTATATCTGTCATATCAGTACCATCATTGCTCGCGCTCTGGGAAAATCTTTATGGTTCCGTTCCTTTCCATTCATCGATCATTTCATGGACCGGCCCGCTCTTGGTTTGCCGATCTTAACATTTTCATCCATTAACTTTATTACTAAATAACATTGGAATACTGACCGCGATAAAATATGGAACAAGAACTAATGAGGATCGGGGTTTCGCTGCCGGAAAAGCTTCTCTCCAGGTTTGATGAGATCATCCTGCAGCGCGGTTACTCTTCGCGTTCAGAGGGCATCCGAGACGCTATCAGAAATTATATCGTCCACTACGAGTGGATGAGCGATGTGCAGGGCGAGAGGGTGGGCGTCATAACCCTTGTTTATGCTCACTCTCAGAGGGGCCTGGTGGACAACCTGACCGAGATCCAGCATGAGTTTGGAACCATCATCCAGTCCAGCCTGCATGTGCACCTGGACCATGAAAACTGCCTGGAAGTGATCGTCCTGCGCGGCGAGGGCCAGGATGTGAGGAAAGCGGCAGAGAAGATGATGTCCCTGAAGGGCGTAAAGCACGTCAAGCTCACCACGACCTCCATGGGCAAAGAGCTCTAAACCTCGGGAGATCAAGTTGTCTCCTCAGGAGATTTTGCCCGGCATCTTTCTTCTGGATCTGGATGGCCAAAAGAGGCTGGCAACCAGGTCGGACGACCCTGTGCCTGTCTACGGCGAGCGCATCTTGAACGGCTACCGGCTCTGGGACCCCTGCCGCTCCAAGCTGGCCGCCCTCCTGCTCAAGGGTGGAGGAAAGGATATCGGGCTTTCTCGCAAGGCCATCGTACTGTACCTGGGCGCGGCCACGGGCACCACGGTGAGCCACGTCAGCGACATCGTCGCCGACGGCCTGATCTATGCTGTGGAATTCTCGCCCCGGGCCATGCGCGATCTCGTCCGGCTCTGCGAGAGGCGCAATAATATTGTGCCCATCCTCGCCGATGCCGCCCAGCCGGAAACGTACAGCGCTCTTGTGGAGTGTGCGGACCTGGTTTACCAGGACGTGGCGCAGAGAAACCAGGCTGAGATTGCGTCCCTGAACTCCGCTCGCTACCTGAAGAAGGGCGGCGCTCTTCTCTTCATGATGAAGACGCGCTCCGTGGACGTCACGGCGACGCCCCACGCCGTTTACGAATCGGAATCAAAAAAATTAGCGGGTCTGGATATCCTCCAGGCAATGGACCTTCTGCCCTTCCACCAGGATCATTGGGCCATTACGGCCCGCAAATCCATTTTGTAAACCTCTTCGAATACTTCGAAAATATTTTAATTTATTAACTTCCGCCCAAGATCTTGCGAATCTCATCGTAGATGATATTGGGCAGCAGGCGAACATAGCCCACCAGCGGGATCTTCACCCTGGCCACGCCGATGACCCACTCATCCTTCACGGGCGTGAGATAACTTATTCCTTCACCGACGAAAGTGCCGTTCAGGGTCTTGTAGATGACGAGGCCCGTCTCTTTATCGATATAAACATCGTTTCCCACATCTCTGATCTCATTGCGGTGAGACTGGATGTAGGACATATTGGCCTGACCGAAGAAATGGCCTGCCATCTGATCGATCACATCGTTGTGGTCTCCCTTGGTGATGTACCCGGCGAAGGGTGCTGCAGGACCCCTCTCCCACATCGGATCTCCTGCTTTAACATAGCGCAGAGCGCGATGGATGATCGGCGTGGCCTTATCCTCTCCGGGCGACATTCCCAGAAGCATCACCAGCTGATCCAGAAGGTTCGGGCTCGCCTTGCCGTAGGGCCGGTACAAAATGACATCGCCGGGTTTATTGAAGGCAGTGTAATTGCTCTTTTCCGCCACATCCCAGGGGATCACTTCCGTGCGAGACGCTCCCTGCACCACGATAATATCTCCGATGTTCAGGTTTGGAACCATGCTTCCCGACTCCACTGCAACCATTGGCGTCCAGAGCCCAACGGCCAGTTGCGAGAGAAGGGATATGCCTCCCACCACCACAATCACGAAGATAATATCCTTGACAATTCCAGGGAGGGGCAAGTTGTCGAACCATTCTCCGATCTTCATGTGCATCATTTATCAGTTGGTACGTTCTTATACTCCTTTCGATGATGCAGGTGTCGCGCTCTCGTGCCGGCCAGAGCAAGAACGGGCGCCCGGACCTTCGAGATATAATTCTGAGGTTCGCGGAGCAGGGCTATCAGCTCGAGCCGGAGGCCCTGCAGCTCATCTGCAGCCACCCCGGCCCCAGGGAAGATCTGATACGGCAAATTCTGGGCGGCATAGATCGATCCGTGGCAGTGATTCGCGCATGCCAGGTCTCTGATCTCGCCCAGTCCGCGAGAGTGCAGAGGTCCTTCGATAAATCCATACCTTCTGCCGTACCTTCCCCATCGCAAAAATTTCTGGCCGCTGCCTCCTCATTCGACTTTGCACCGTCCGCTGCTTCTTCTCTTCCCTGCATCAGGCCGAATCCGCCTTCGTCGTCTTCCCTGCCGCTCGCTCCTCCGGCGATGGGAACCGAGTTGAAGTGCGACATCACCGGACGCTCAACCTGCGTCGGCGACTATGACGACTTCGTGCGCTATTTTCGCGATAGGTATTCCAAGATCCGCGAGATCCTATCCCGTCGCCTGAACACCCGGCCCATCGAGTCGCTGGGAAAGAGCACAGCGGGGAGGGAGGTCTCCTTGATCGGCATGGTCATGGATGTGCGCACCACTGCCAAAGGCAATCGAGTCATTGAGCTGGAGGACCCCACAGGCATGATCATCGCCGTCATCCAGAAAGAGGCTGAGATCTATGATCAATCGATCAATATCCTGACCGATGAGGTCATAGGCGTCACGGGAACCTCGGACGGCAACGGCAGGCTCTTCGTCAAGTCCCTGCTCTGGCCGGACATGCCCAACCAGACTCAGCCCCTGGAGAAGGGCAGCGGGTATGCCCTGATGCTCTCTGATCTCCACGTGGGCAGCAAATACTTCATGGCGGATGCCTGGCAGAGGTTCGTGCAATGGCTCAACGGCGAGGTCGATGATCCGTCCGGCCTCGCGTCTCAGGTGGAGTACATGGTGATTGCTGGCGACCTTGTGGACGGCATCGGCATTTATCCCGGCCAGGAGGGCGACCTGGCCATTAAAGATATCTACGCCCAGTACGAGGCTGCAGCCGAGCAGCTCAACTCCATTCGCAAAGGCATCTCCATCATCATAGCTCCGGGAAATCACGACATCGTGCGTCAGGCGGAGCCCCAGCCCTCTCTGCCCGAGTCGGTGCAGAAGTATTTTCATGCCGATCAGCTCTTCGTGGGCAATCCTGCCTGGATCACGATAGGCGGCGTCTCTGTTCTGGTCTATCACGGTCGCAGCATCGATGATCTGGTGCTCCGGCTGCCCGGCATCTCTTATGCGGCGCCGGAGAAGGCCATGATCGAGATGCTGAAGCGACGGCATCTCTCTCCCATCTACGGCAGTCGTGTCTCTATTGCGCCGGAGCATGAGGATCATTACGTCATCTCCAGGCCTCCGGCAATTCTTCATTGCGGGCATGTGCACACCGTGGGAATCGCCAGATACAAAGGCGTGGCCATCATAAACAGCGGCACCTGGCAGTCTCAGACCGATTTTCAGAAAAAGATGAACATCCAGCCCATACCAGCCGTGGTTCCCATCGTTGATCTGGCCACCATGAAGGTCCGAAAGCTGATCTTTGCTGAATAATGGAAATTCGTTATGCAGTACCTGGTACAAACTGTGTAATTTTTATTATCAGACACTGTGTAAATATAACAATTATTACATTTTGATTTCTCCTCGATCTCCTACTAGTCATCCCTATATACATTCTTGATAGAAATCCCAAGAAAAAATTGCAAAGGGATGCTTTACAACTCGGATATCAGTTACAGTGCCAGTTATTGCATCCATAGTATCTTCTGCTATTTCATACTGGGCCCGGTATGTCATACCAAAAAATATAAGTACTATTAATGAAAACAGAAGCTAATAATAAAGAATGTATGGGGTGAGATTATCAAAAAAATAGGAGTGATATTGTTACTGGCTATAGCGGCGATTGTTATTCCAGTTATAGCTGAGAACGCAATAGTTGGCGCAAACGGTGTGGATATTTTGGGGGACGGCATCTTTCAGAGCGAAGGAAACGCCTTCCGGTTCCCCATCGATTTCAGTACCAGCTACGATTCCTTGACTGTGGGAGACGACAAGGCTACGGCTCTGGGAATGGGAAAAATCTTTCCCTTCGGCGGAACCGCCCCGGTAGCCCAGAATAATCTGGCGATCTTGAAGAGCCAGAATTCAAGTCCAGAAGGAGGCTATACCGTCGTTAATCTCGACCAGATAAAAGCAGGTAGCAGAACTGCCTTGGCTTCCGGCCATGCATCGTCCGTCAACAACGTAAAGATTGTGGCTAACCAGCTTTAGAATTGGAACTGCAGTGCCCAATGGCGATTTGATCCCTTCGCTCAATGTCGCTCATCGGGCTATTCTTCTTTTTGAGGCGAATCAGAATTTTTCGTATGCCAAGCAACATAGCCTATTGTTGCCACTATGAATAATATTTTTTAGAAACATCATGCTCCAAAAATGCAAGCCTACTTCTCAGGAGTTAAATCTCGTGTGCGTGAGATGGCCATGATTCGGGAGCGCTCCAATCTGCAATATTTTCAGCGCCTGCAGCCCGTGTAGAGCAGTTGAAACTGTGCGATTCATATTTTACTGTCATGAATTAATATACTATTTATGTAAAGCCTCGAACTTGGCCGAATACATACTTTATTTTTTTATAGCATGCTGATCGCTTCAAGCTTTAATTTATAGGGGGTTCGCTGGATTTGTAGCAATATACGTTGTGTAATGGCGTTATATTTCACGCGATGTGGGTGTCTCCAATTGCAGATCTCCATCAGATACCTTCAAAATATTTATTAAGTTTTGATTTGGAAACTAATTCTTAATCAGGTATGTCTTACCAAAAAATATAAATATTATTACTCCTAACAGATGACTATACTAAAGAATGTATGGGGTGAGACTATCAAGAAGATAAGTGTATTTATCGTTCTGGCCATAGCCTTCTTTTTCGCACCGGCTATGGCAGACAATGCCATGGGTGGAGAGAGTATCGATCTCTTGAATAATGGAATCTTCGAGACGAATGGGAACGCATTCTCCTTCCCCGTTGCGGATTTGAATACCAACTATGACTCCTTGCAGGTAGGAGACGACAAGGCAACCTCCTTTGGAATGGGCTGCAGTTTCCCATTCGGATTCTGCAATGGACCTGCTAACGCCGAGAATAACTTAGAGATCAAGAAGAATCAGAATGCGGATTCCGACACTTCCTTCAAGCTCAACATCGAGCAGATCAAGGTAGGCGACAGGGTGGCTCAGGCGTTCGGATTTGCCACAGCCAACAACAATGTAAAGATCCTCGTCAACCAGGAGTGAAGAAGTTTCAAACATGGAAAGGGCCTGATATGAATGAGACAGCCGAAACCCACTGGCCTGGTGCTGGTGGGATTCTTAATTATTTGTTTTTTGCTTGGCTTAGCTCAAGCAGAGTCGCATCAAAACGCTTCTGAATCTTTGAATAAACTCAAGGAGTTTCAATCTGATCCGGTGAGTCATGGTCAGGTGTCTGGAGGAGGACAGCTCAAGCTAGCTGATGATACACTTGATTTCCCCTGGGCCACGCATCACGTATCCGGCTCAAAACCTTATCTGCCGGGACGCACTCCCGAGGCCACGGTCCCTCTAGAGTCGCAAAATGAGGACATATTCCTTGATCGCTCCCATGAAGCGGCCGGATTGCAGAAGTTGTCGGCGTTAAACGTCGTAAAGCAGAGGAACCTGATCTATGAAGAATCCCAAGGCGGTGATCCGGGGAGGCAAGAGAATTCCAATTCTTTGAACATTGCCGTGACCGGCAAGGTGGATACCGGCGGAGGCGAGAATGCGGCTGTTGGGGCAGGAGATGCAGAGCACGTCAATATGCGTGCTCTTCTCAATAAGATGCGAGATAATGCCACTACCGATCCGCTTTCGGGAAGTCGTGGATTAATAGATTCCGGAAATTATCTAAATATAGACGTGCACGGCATCTGTGTCCAGGCGTTCAATACCGTTGAAGGCGGAAATGCGGTGGCAACCTCCAATATAATCATAAAGCCTGTGCAAACCATCATCTATGCCCCGGAAGTGCAGGAGAGGCTGAAATAGGTTTGAGATGCGGAACCGATTCGAAACAGGTCCGGAATAATGCCCGAGGCCCCAGTTCTGGCATAAAAATGCAGAACTGAACTATTTTTCCCCTCAAACGGCTATTGCCAGATATTCTTTGCCTGTCCTGCGACTTCTGACCCCGCAATTTTCTGATCCGTGATTCTGGTTATGCGACCGCCTGGGCGGGGTCCGATCGACATCCTCGAAGGAAAGAGAGATCTTTCATTATTTAGATTTGACCACTTGAATTCTCGCTTTCCGGCAAAGTGCGGTGAAATTGCGTTTCATAATGCTCTGCGCTCCTCATTGGCGCAGGCTTCCTTGTGCTCCTCATTACATTCTAGATTTCTGGATGCAGTCTTGGGTACAGAGCATGATGCATCGATGGATCTCCTAATTTCCGATATCGGTAACAGATTTATCAGTTCGCGCTATTATCTCCGGCGCATATTTGGTGTAAAATTCTCTCTCAAGAATATCTCTAAAAATCTAGTAAATCTCTCTGAAAATCACCAAAAGATATATATATAATTGGGTGTTAGTAAAGTCTAACCTAAAAGGATTTATGGGGTGAGACTATCAAAAGAGTAGCAATATTCTTTGTGCTGGCTATGGCTGTGGCCGCTCTTGCGGCTCCTGTTATGGCCCAAAGCGCAATCGTTGGAAACGGCGGTGTAGATATCCTCGGTCAGGGAATCTTTGAAACTCAAGGAAGTGCCTTTAAGTTCCCTGCTGCGGCCAACACAAACTATGATTCCGTTGTGGTTGGGAATGACCAGGCTCTGGCAATCGGCGTGGGTGGGCAATTTGGAGGGCCCTTTGGCGCAAATATAGCTGCCGTCACCGCTCAGAACAACCTGAAGATCAAGAAGAACCAGGATACTGGTGACGCCTCAACCTGCGATTCCTGCAGCCCGAAGTACAACGTGGAGCAGATCCAGGTCGGAAGCAGGAGCGCTACTGCCATCGGTGTGGGGCTTCAGGGTGCTTTCCCCTTCGGAAAGAACGCTGCCTCTTCCCTGGCTCAGAACAACATCGAGATCGTGACCAACCAGCAATAAACAGGTCCTCCGGGACCCTGGCGGATGAGGAATGGATCGAATACACGGACCCACCGGCGCAGTGCTGGTGGGAGCCACTTTTATTAGTCTTTGCCTGATGACGGCTTTGGCAGCGGATTATAATCCAGATGCGTCTGATGCTTTTGAAGAGATTATGGCATATCATTCCCACTTCGTCCACCATTCACCAACGTCTGATCTGGGAAAGCTCCGGCTTCCCGGCACAAATCTCGCTTTTCCCTGGGCAAAAAGGCTGCCTCAAGCCTCAATGTTCGGCAGCTCCGACCTCGTGCTCCGCTCTCCGCCCACAAAAGAAGAGATCATCCTGACCGGATCGCATCCCTCCCGGCGGGTTGAAGGTTTGACGGCGACGAACTCCGTCAAGCAAAGAGATATTTCGTGCTCTGCAATGAAAAATGCAAAAGATGATAGATATGGCTTGGGCGTTGCCCCGGATGTCAATGTTATCGGCAAGGGTCAAGCACAAAAGGTTTGCACGCATGCGATTAATGATAATAATCTCGAAAATATCGAAGGCATTATCGATGCCAAGCAGAAATCCTGCTTAAGCGGCGAATGCAGGGACTCAGACGACTCCAGAACCTCAACGCCGCGGCAGGGAAATAAGATGAACATCGATGTTAGCGGAATATCCGTTCGCGCCATAAGCACCGTGCCGGGGGGAAAGGCCGTGGCCACCTCAAATATCGTTATCAAGCCCGTGCAGATAATCGTCTGCCCGCCTGAGGTTGAAGAAAAGCTCAAATGAACCGGACAGATTGCTTTCGTCGTCTTCTAAAGCTGATTCTCTGCCAGAGGATCATCACGGCGAGTGCCTGATCATCATGAAGAGCGCCGTTTTGGGATCTGATCAGAGGACGGCGGGAATCGGCCCTATCATGATCATGTTCCACCTTGGATCCAGGCGATCCGGCTATCTTTCCAAATTCCTCTTATGCAAAATTCGCGAAAGTGCTGCTGTCTTTCTTTTCAGTCTGCCTAATTCCCTTCATTTCATTCTTTAGCGATCACAAACTATATGGGCATTTTGTGCTAATCTCCCTCGCGATATGACCATGCAGAGACCGAGAGGTACAAGGGACTTTCTTCCTTCGGAAGCCTGGCAAAGGAGCAGGGCAAGAGAGGCCATGCAGGAGATCTTGGGGCGCTGGGGCTATCAGGAGGTCGCCACGCCCACCTTCGAGCACCTGGAGCTGTTCACCAGGAAGTCGGGCGAGTCCGTCCTGGAGGAGATCTACAGCTTCAAGGACAAGGGCGGGCGCGATCTGGCCCTGCGCCCCGAGCTGACCGCGCCGGTGATGCGCATGTACGTGGCCGAGCTGCAGAACTCTCCCAGACCCCAGAGGCTCTTTTACTTCGGTAACTGCTTCCGCTACGAGCGGCCCCAGAAGGGACGCTTCCGGGAGTTCTGGCAGCTTGGTGCAGAGCTGATCGGCGGCACCAAGCCCGATTCGGAGGCGGAGGTCATTGCCCTGGCCGACCGGACGCTGCAGAGCGTCAACGTCTGCGGGGATATTCACGTCGGGTACCTGGGACTGGTCCGGTCCATCCTGGACAGGATCGGTGGCGAGCACAGATCCGCGCTCATGAGGATGATCGACAAGAAGGAGCGCGATGCTTTGCGCGAGTATCTGGAGAAGATCGATGGCGTGCACTTCGGCCTGCAGGAGCTGATCGACCTGAAGGGCAGAGCGGCCCTCGACAAAGCTATGCAGATTGCCGGGGATCTGGGGCCGGAACCAGGGTCTTCTGCACCGTCTCCGTTCGCGCAGGACGAGGGAGCGGGCGCGGAGGAGGCCGCATCGTCTGCGGGGAGGTCCTCTGCTCGCACGGGCCGGGCGGTGAGTTCGGAATTAAGGATGGATGAGTTTTGCCAGACGGTGGAGCTTCTCGATGCCTACGGTGTGAACTACACCATTGACTTTGAGATCGTGCGCGGCCTGGAGTACTACTCGGGCACCGTCTTCGAGATCTATGCCGAAGGCCTGGGCGCGCAGCGGCAGATCTGCGGCGGAGGAACCTACGAGCTGGCCAGCCTCTTCGGCGGCAAGGAGACCTCGTCCACCGGCTTTGGCCTGGGCTTTGACCGCATCATGGAGATCGTGAAGATAGATGAAGAGAGAAAAGCGCCCGTCTTCCTGGTCTACACGCCCGACATCAAGGTCGATGCGGCGAAGATCGCGATGAGATTGCGCGAGAGCGGCCTGCCGGTGATCCTGGATGTCATGGGCCGGGGTCTTGGCGCGCAGCTCAAGGCGGCGAAAACGGCAGGCGCGCAGTTCGCGATAATCATTGGCAGAGACGAGCTAGATTCGGGCAAGCTCACGCTGAGGGACATGTCCGGCGGAGAGCAAGAAAGCCTGGTGCCGGAGGAAATCGAAGCGCGGCTGAAAGAGCATTTCCAGTGCTGATGGAACGAAAAACTTTTAGAGAGACCTCCAAAAAGGAGGCAAATTTTCTTTAACGCTCAAGCGGAAGCGGTTGAGGCGATTATCAGCATAATGAATGCCAGTAGCAGCATGCAGAGCAAAACCAAATCGCCATATTTATTCCTCAGCAGGCTATCCACCAACGTCGCTTGCCCCTGTTGTTCCATCATATCAGACAATGCCACCACTCCAAAAACTTACAAGGTGCTCATGATTTAAGTAATTTATTATGATGGGATCTTACTTGAGATTTCTTGGCAGTAAGCGGCAGAATATGAGAGGTCCTGCTGTCGATCTTTCAAGATGATTTGATTTCTTGGATAACCCAATCGAGGATTTCCAGCAATTGCTTGAGGGAATTATCATCTTTGAAGATTGATAAATAAATATTAGGGCGACGGGTTATTGCATCCTCAGGCAGGCTTATGCCTGGGATCTGGTTGAGACGGCTTAATAATTCTTTGCGCTTCGGCTCGGCATCAAACGGCGGCCTCTTCTGCAGCCACTGAAATTGAATTTCTACCTTGCCATAGGTCCAAATCGCAATCGGGTAATATTGTTCTCCCTTATAGTCCAATACCGGGTAAAATGATCCGTCTTGTTTACCTTTTCCCCACCAAAATCTGGGAAGCCTGAATCTTGCCCATTCCTGGATCTTTCGGGCAATCTCTGCATCTTCCAATCCCTTTTTCGACTTCAGTTCCCTGAAGAATGATTCTTCGTCCCATTGCCTGAACGAGGAATTGACCTTTTTCTTGGTTCTGGCCTCCTCCGTCTGCCCGTGAACTCTTGGAACAAGGGATTTCCATCCTTGACCGGCATATTGCTTGATCTCGATAGCCAGAACTTCGGCAGGGTCCATCTGTTCGTTGAGAAATTCCACAATGCGCCGTAGCTCTTGTGGAATCTTATCCGCGACAAAAAGCATGCGAATTTTGCCTGCTTGCAGGTTCGTCTTTGCCTTTTGCCAAAAAGCTTCGAAATCATTCGAGTCTTTCAGGAAATCTCTGAGAACGTCATCCGGATCAAGGCTTCTCTTGCTACAGGTATCCTCAAACTTGGCTCGGATCTCTTCTACAGGCCAATAGACAACTGCATTCGCCGCATAATCAAGCATTTGGCCGACAACCTCGCGCCGGATGCGAGTATCGCTGCTCCTTTTGACCTCGACTAATGTGGGAATTGCATCTTGGTCCAAAAAAAGGTGATCAACAGACCATCTATCCGCTCCATTCTCTTCAGAGGGCATGGCGGCCTCCCGCGAGATTAGCAACCAACGTCTTGGTGATCTATCGTCTATCTGATTGCCGGGAATAAGGCTGGGATAGTCTGCTAGATATCTCTGAAGGAGGTCTTCCGAAGCATATTCTTCCTCCTGCATCTCGATAAGCTGGCCGCCGTCTTTGATGAGAAACACGCCACTGACCATTGCTGATCCTCTTTTTGGAATGCTTGCAATTTTAAGCAAAAAAGAATATTAAAGCAGACCCATGTTTTCGAGCTGCATCCTGACGATCCGCACGCCTTCCTCGCACTCCTCCGGCGATTTGCCGCCTGTAACCACCAGTTTGCCGGAGCTGAAGATCAGCACTACCACTTTGGGCACCTTGATCCTGTAGACCAGGCCGGGAAACTGCTCGGGCTCATACTCTATGTTTTCGAGACCGAGGCCGAGAGCTATGGCATTCAGGTTCAGGTCGGTCTTCAGGTCTGCAGAGGCCACAATGTTCTGAACGTGGATCTCAGGCTCCAGATCGATCTTCTCGAAGCCGATGGACTTGAGCGTCTTGGCCATGTTGGTGATGACCGTGCGAACGTCCTCGACGTTCTTGGCTCCGGTGCACACCACCTTGCCGGAGGTGAATATGAGAAAAGCAGCTCTTGGGGCCTTTACTCTGTAAACAAGGCCGGGGAACTTCTCCTTGTTGTACTCCGCGCCCTCCAGCTCGGCCTCGATCTTATGCAGATCGAACTCCTCCGCCAGCTTGGTAGATGCTACGACGTTCTCGATATTTATTGTGGACTCCATACGCAAGTATCTCCAAGTAATCTTTGTAAACTGGGGGTATATAAACATGAGTATTTAAGATTTAAATATCGCTTATAAAGAGCTTAAATATGATTTATATACTCTCGAGAAACGCCTGCGTCGCGAAGATGCTTCTGCGAGCGGCTAGATCTTTGTGGGCATGATCGCGAGAATGGTCTTGCAAAATATCTTGCGTTGAGAAACATTGGCAATTATATTAATACCCAAAATAATACACGAACTAAAAATATATAAAAGCCGCCGATGGGATTCGAACCCATGAACTGCTGATCTTTCGGATCTCCTTACGAATCAGCCGCTTTAACCGGGCTAAGCCACGGCGGCCAGATGAAGCCATTTTAGTTCATATTTGGCGAATTTAAGATTTGCGATCAGCACATGGCCGGTTCAGCCTTTAACTTCTGCTTGTCGATCTCTTCCACCAACTGGGGCAGGAATATTCCGATATCCGTCACGAGGCCGATGGCCTGAGCCGATCCCCGGTCCATGAGCTTGGTCACTGTGGCAGGATTGATGTCGACGCAGATGGTCTTGACGAAGGAGGGCAGCAGATTGCCGACCGCGATGGAGTGCAGCATGGTGCCGAGCATTATGGTCATATCCACGCCCTGCAGCGCTTTGTCCATGGCATCCTTGGCTTTTACAGTATCCGTGATGACCTCGGGCAGCGGCCCATCGTCGCGAATGGAGCCCGCCAGTATGAAGGGCTTGCCTGCCCGGATGCATTCATAGATTATGCCGCCCTTCAGCTTGCCCTCGTCTATGGCGTTCTTGATCGAACCGCTGGCCATGATCTCGCTGATGGCGTAAAGGTGGTTCCTGTGGCCTCCGGAGATGGCATTTCCCGCGCAGTTCATGCCGAGGCTCGTCCCGAAGAGCTGGCGCTCGATGTCATGCACCGCCACGGCATTTCCTGCCAGAAACACATCCACATAGCCCTCTCGAATGAGCTTGGCCAGAGACGGCGCCGCGCCGGTGTGAACCACGGCCGGCCCGCAGACCACAGCGATCCTGCCTCCCAGGCGCTTCGTCCTGACGATCTCTGCGGCGAGCTGGCGCACCAATTCTCCGCTCGGCCTCTCCGAGGAGACCTCGTTGGACATGAATCCGAAGAAAGTCTTCTCCCGGGGGCGTTCGGGGGGCACGACCTTCACGCCGGAGGTCCCGATGACCACCCGGTCTCCCTTCTTGATGTGCCCGATGGGGGTGCACACGGCGTGGCCGTCGTCCAGGACGATGAGACAGTCCATGTGGTTGTGCTCCACCTCCACCCAGGCGCCCTGGTAGCGCACATAAGTGGGATGATTGGTGGTGGAATAAAATCCCCGGGGCACGACCATATCGCCCGGTGCAACGCCCGTGCGCACATCCTCCATCTCCACCAGGCGGGCACCGAGGGCATGAAGCTCCAGAAGGATTCTGTCCAGGTGAGGTGCGTCCTCGCCGGTGAGAGTGATCTGCACATAGCTGGCATCGTTCTTCTTCTGACCAATCTGGAAGGTCTTGATCTCGAACTCGCCTCCCATGTCCATGATCTTGTCCAGCACTCTGGTCAGTATCTGCGAGTCAATGAGATGGCCTTCCATCTCTATATCCGCAATCTCGCTCATAAGATCGGCCTTCACCACATTTCACCTTCCAGGAGCGCCTGGGTTTTATCATTTGTGCTCATGATCAGCTTGGTGATTCTGATCAAGTAGCCCTCATCAATGGGCTCAGGCGAATCGAATATGGCCCGAATTCCACTGCGGCGCAGGTGAAACTCAAATTCCCTCGCCGTCTGCAGGCTTCGAACCCTGATTTGCACCTTCTGCTCGATGTTCTCTCCTGCCTGCTTTCTCTCGATGGTCTCCGCCAGCGGCAAGAGAATGCTCTCCCCCAGGCGCAGAGCCCGGGCCTTGCGCTCCTCAGGGGTTTCCCGCCACTCCACGGATTGGAAGCCCTCTCGAACTGCCCGGGAGAGGAAGAAGTCCAGAGCATAGTCATTGTAGTAGCGAAAGGCCACTGCCAGGTCGTTGCAGTTCGCCTCGGAACTGGTGTACTTCAGCGGAGGCACCCTGTTCTCGGGGTCCTTTATCACCACCCCCTCCCGCCCCCGGCGGCCCAACCGCTTTATGATCCTCTTGATCTTCTCTGCTGCCCTGTCTTTATGAAATTCCCCCAGCAGCGCTGTCGCCTTCACCTGGTGGTCATCCGCAAACTGGTGCGTTTTATGCACACCCATAGTCTTCTTGCAGTTCTTCCGGGCCAGGTCGAAGAGATAAAAGTCAATGGAGTCTGTGGGATAGATGCTCTTGGGAACGTAGGGGTTCTCCGGGCCCACCATCTCCCCGCACATAACCAGATCCGGCATCTCTTCGAAGATCCCATCCGGCAAGAGCCTTTGGGCCACTTCCGAAGAGTAGGGGCAGATAAAGCCGCCGCGGGTGATGGCTATCACCTCTCCCTCCACGGAAGAGATGCGCACATTGTGACCGTTCATCTTCTCCTCAACGGCCAGTGTATCGGAAAAATGACTCTCCAGCGCCGGAGCAAGCATCATGGCGCGGCGAATCTTCGGATAGCCGAAGATGATCTCGCCGCTCTCAAAAACAACCGTCCCGGCCTCGACTCCCGAGGTCTCCTTCTCAAACCGCAGAAGTCGCGGCTCGGGCCAGCTTGATGTCTTTATAACCGTCTCTTGCAGGCTTTGCAGCCTCTCCTTGCTTATGCCGAGTTTCTTCGCTGCTCTCTCCAGATTCATCTGGTCCTCACCAGATAATCGAGCAGCGACCTCCTGGTGATCATCCCCACCACTTCGTCCTTGCGGCTGAGGACGGGCAGGCCGCCCCGATCCTCGTTCAGGACGATCTTCTTGATTTCTTCCAGAGGGGTATCAACATAGACGTAATGCACGTCTTGGGTCATCACGTCCGAGACCAGGAGGTTGTAGATGCGAGCATATTGCTTGCTGGCTGTATCGTTCAGGTCCCGGAAGGCGCGCAAAGACTTGGCCACATCGCCTTCGGTGATGATACCCACCAGCCTTCCTGCCTCTACCACGGGCAGCCTGCCCACGTCTCTATCCAGCATCATGCGCCGGGCGTGAACCAGCCGGTCGTTGGGGTTTATGGTCAGGGGGATTCGCATGGCATCGGAGGCCTGGCCGCTGATATTCACGGAGGCCAGGATGTCTCTGGGCCGGACCCAGCCCAGAATCTTCTCGCCGTCCATGGCCACAAGCACTCCCGTCTTTTGCAAGAGGAGCATGGCATCGCCGACATCCATATCCGGCAAGACCTTTATCACGGCATCCATGGTGGCTGCAGCCACATGCAGGGATGAAGCGGGCATGCCCAGGGATTTGCGGGTTCCGAGAACTCGCGCGATCTGCCTGGTAGTGATTATGCCGCCCATCTTGTTCTTGTTGGTCACCAGGAGCCTGCGCAGGTCATTCTTCTCCATCAGGTCCAGTGCATGGCCGATCCTCTCCGACTTGTCGATGGTGACGGGCTCTGTCATTATGTCCTTTACCTGCATTACTTCCACTTCCCTATCTCTGCAACCAGCTCATCGGCTGAGAAGAAGCCGACTACATCATTCATCTCCATAACGGGCATGCCGATGATGCTCTTTTCCACGAGCATCTTGGCCGCGTCCACCGCCCGTATCTCCGGATTTATGGTGATGACGGGCGAGTTCATGACATCCTCGGCCACGAAGGGCAGCTCCCGGATGTACCGGTACTGCTTGCGGCCTCCCGTGCTCTCTTTCCTGGTCATCTTGATGCTCTTGGTCTCCATCTCATCCTTTGGTCCCATGATGTCCGAGAACGTGAGGCCGGAGCGGGTGACGATGCCCACGGGCATGTTGTTGTCCTCGTAGACCAGAGCCCGGCTGGAGCCCTGCACGTTCATCTCCTCCAGAACGTGGCCGATGGTGTGGTGGCGGTGCACCTTCAGCACATTCCTGTTCATCATGTCGCCGACAGTGGCTTTGATGTCCTGCTCGGAGAAGTACTTCATCATATCCCGGGTGGTGATCATGCCCACCAGCTCTCCGTCGCGTTCCACGGGCAGGCCGCTGATATCGTTCTCGATCATCAGCTCCGCTGCCTGGGGCATGGTGGCATCCGGGAATATGGTAATGGGCTTCTCGGTCATCACCACCTGGATGGGAACCTTGTCGATGGGCCTTCTGCGCCATTCTGGAGCTGCCTGGTTGAGCCGGTTTGTGATGTCGTATTTGGTGACAATGCCCAGCAGCTTGCCCCCGTCCAGCACCGGAAGCCTGCCGATGCCATACTTGAACATGAGATTCCTGGCTCTCTGAACGGGCTCATTTCGCTCAATGACGTATATGGGAGCGGTCATGTAGTCTTTGACTTTCTTTATGATCATGATAGTAACCTCTTATTCTCTGCGAGCGCCCTCACGTAGTCCCTCTCCGTCAAAATTCCGACCAGGGATCCTTTATCCATGACCGGCAATGATCCGATATCGTTTTCCATCATCTTCTTGGCAGCGGCCCCAAGGTCTGCTTTCCTCTCAATGGCCACCAGGCTGCTCTTGATGAGGCTCTTGATCGGCTGGTTCATGACCTCGGCGATATCCCCCGTAACGACCTTTTCAAAGGCATCCCCGCTGCCCAGGTACTTCATGATATCCGAGGCGGTGACCATGCCCATGAGCACCCCGTCCTGCACCACCGGCATGCGGCGGAAGCCTTTCTGGATGATCATCCTGGTCATCTTCTCGATGGTGGTTTGTGCCGGAGCTGTCACCACGTTGGGGCTCATGAAAGCCTCTACAGAAAGTCCGGTCTCCAGGCCGCTGCAGACCCTCACGAAGTCCTCTTCCGTGATTATGGCCTTGATGCGGGTCTCCTCATCGACGATGGGCAGGCCGCCCACGTTCTTCTCATACATCAGCTTCAGAACGTCGTTCAGGGAAGATTTATCGCTGGCGTAGGTGAGATCGGTGCTCATGATCTCTCTGATATCGGCATTTATGGCCGTGAAGATGTTGCCGCCGAACTTCTCTCTCAGAAGATTGTGGCGCAGTCCGCCGCCCAGGAAGTCCACTACGTCCACGGATGTCACAAAGCCGATAAGCCTCTTGGTGCCTGCATCGGCAATGGGAAGCCTGGAGAAGCCATAGAACGTCATGGTCTTTATGGCACCCATGATGGTGGTGGTGGGCGGAACGGTGACCACGTCCGGGGACGCAGCGCTCAAGGCTTCGCCCAGTCGCTTGGCAGATCTGGAGTCGAATTGCAGGGGCGCTCTATCCCCCGAGCCCGGGGCTCTGGGCATGCGGTCATTCTTCTGCGGTATCCTAGTTACTTCTTTTCCGGTTGTTGGCCCTTTGCTCATCTTTATTCACCCGAGAAAACTCTTGATCAGGTCGTTCCTATCGACTATACCCACAAGATTTCCTTCATCCACCACGGCTATCCTGCCCACATCGTATTTTCGCATCAGCTCGATGGCCTCAGCGATTCTTGACTGGGGCTTTATGCTGTACATGGGTGAGCTCATCAGCTTCTCTGCATGCATCTGCGTGGAGTCGACGGGCCTGGTGTCGCTCTCTTTGCTGATCCTGGCCCAGCCTCTCTTTAAGATATCAAACCTGGTGATCATTCCCATGGGCTTTCCATCTTTTACCACCGGCAGTCCCGTGAAGTCCTCCTCAACCATCCTGTCCCAGACCTTGGTCATGGGCTCGTCCGGGCGGGCAGTGACAACCTTGGTGCTCATGATCTCACTGATGCTTTTGTTTGGAGCCCTGGCAAGGTCAATATGCTTGAATACATCCAGGAGAGTGACGACGCCTTTTAGCACCGGCTTATCCTCGGACTCTATTACCGGGAGCAAGGTGCTCTTCTCCTTCAGCATGAGCCGGGCGGCATCGAGCATATCCATCTGTCCCGTGATGAGCGGAACTTGCACTGTGAATCCGGCTACTGTCACATTCGACTTGGTCGAGGTCACTCTGAGCATGTCCTGGGTGGTGACGATGCCCATGACGTGCTTCTTGTTGTCTATGACCGGCAATCCTCGCACATGGTTGTCTCTAATCAACTGACGTGCCTTGGTGAGAAAAGTGGAGTCCTCTACGTAAAGAGGATCTCTGGACAAGATATCTTCGACTATCATTAATAACTCCCCTGCAGTCCAGCAAATTGTCAAGCAAGCTATAGCTATCTGTTCCCGTCCCTGCAGCTCCAGCAGAGCAACTCGCCATTTACGCTCTCGAGGGTATCCGAGAGCTGGCCGCAAACCTCGCAGATTCCACGCACCACCCCCCTGGGTTGCTCCAAGTGAATGCTCTCCCGGTGCATCTCCAGCAGATCGCTGAGGATCTCGTTCATGCCGAGAGGGGACCCGGAGACAAGATCCGTATCGGTTATTATCCCAATGAGCTTCCCATCCGCTATCACGGGCAGACGCTTCACTCCGGAGCGGAGCATCAACACAGCCGCTTCACGCAGGCTCGCATCCGGTTCGATGGAGACCACAGGCGAGTTCATGATATCTCCCACCAATACGCTTCTGGGATCGACCGCCTTTGCCACAACTTTCTTGACCAGATCTCTCTCCGTCAGGATGCCTATGGGCTTTCCTTCTGCTACTATTATCAGGCTCCCTACGTTGGCTTGAGCCATCTTCTTGGCAGCGCTAAATATGTCAAGGTCTGCATTGGCTGTAATCACCGGGCGGGTCATGATCTCCCGCACTGGAATCTCTGTCTCCATGGGCCTATCTCTCCGTGATAGCTCTATATCCTTAACAGAGTGCTACAGATATAAAAGGCTACTGCGGCTTAATCGATATTGATTTGATTAATATTATTTTTCTCTTTTATCTCCTGTTTTCGAGGAACATCATTCCCCAATGTGTTTGATAATATGCTCGATTTCTGCCAGAATAAGATCCGTTCCCAGGCGCGCCGCTCCTGGTGAGCCCGGCAGGCAGAAGATCGGCCTTCCGTGGTAGATTCCAGCTGTCGCTCTGCTGAGCATGGCTCGGGTTCCGACCTCCTCCATGCTCCTGCTGCGAAAGATCTCCCCGAATCCGGGAAGCGTCTTCTCAAAGAGCGGCTCGACTGCCTCGATGGTAAGATCGAGATGGGTTAGGCCGGTGCCGCCGCAGATGATTATGGCGTCCGATGTGCTTTTTTGCACGGCCTCCTGGATGGGCGCGATGCCGTCGGGCAGGAGCTGATAGCGGCTGATGTGCCTCGCGTTCTTGATCCTCTCCAGGATCACTTTGCCGGAGAGGTCCTCGGCTTCCTCGGGGCTGCCGACCGCTCCAAATCGCTGAAAACGGGATGTGCTCGCGACAATCACATCAATGATCATAAGTGTTCCTTTTCGCATAAGGATAAAATTTTTCCCCTACAATTGCGTCATACCGTATTTGGAGGTTTGAAATCCGATTAGCGGATTCGAATAGTCAAATGTCGCTCTTAGCGGTTGATGTGGGTGCAGGCACTCAGGATATCCTGCTCTACCGGGAGGATGTCTCGCCGGAGGGCTCCACCAAGATGGTATTGCCGAGCCAAACAGTGATCGTTGGTGGTCGGATAGATCGCGCCCGGCAGGCAGGGAGGGATGTGTTCCTGGGCGGACCGACCATGGGCGGGTGCGCATTCTCCTCGGCGGTGAGAAGGCACCTGGCCGCCGGCCTGAAGGTTTATGCCACGCCCACTGCCGCCGCTACCATCAACGACAATCTGGAGCGGGTGGCAGCTCTGGGAATCATCATCCGGGAGGATGCGCCGGCATCAGCGGAGGTCATTACCACAGGCGACATCGATATCCCGTCGCTATGCCGGGCTTTCCGGCTGTTCGATCTGGATGTGCCGAAGGACGTGGCTGTGGCGGTCCAGGATCACGGCTACTCCCCGCAAAGGTCCAACCGTCTGGTTCGCTTTGAGCATCTGACCGGGGCCATTTCATCCGGCGGAACTCTGGACGCCTTCGCCTACCGCCAGCCGCCTCCGGCCATGACCAGGATGCTGGCCGTGCATGATTGCCTGAAGGAGCAGGGCTTTCGGCCGCTGCTCATGGACACCGGACCGGCTGCCATCTTCGGGGCGGCCCTGGACCCTAGGTGCATCGAGCCCGCGCTCATCATCAACTTCGGAAACGGCCATACCGTGGCGGCGGTGCTGGATGTGGGAAGGATCGTGGCCCTGTTCGAGCATCATACCTCGGAATTGACCCCGGAAAAGCTCAAACGCTATGTGGAGAAGCTTTGCGCCGGAACCTTGAAGAACTCCGAGGTATTCGAGGACGAAGGACACGGGGCTTATATCGATGCCGTGCCGGGAAAGATCCGCTCGACCCTCGTCACCGGCCCGCAGAGGGTGAGATTCCTGGCAAGCGGAGCCCTGCGGGGCAGCGTTGCTGCCGCACCCTGGGGCGATATGATGATCACGGGATGCATCGGTTTATTGGAGGCCTGGAAGAGGAAAGAGTTGCTATGGAGATAGGCAGAGGCGCAGAAGCGGTCATAACTTTAGAGAACGGCACCGTGCGAAAGTGGCGGCTGCCCAAGAGCTACCGCTTGGCAGAGCTCGATGAGAGAATCCGGCAGGAGCGAACATTGCGGGAGGCCAGGATCACCTCGGACGCCCGCAGGCACGGCGTCCTGACGCCCATCATCTGCGACGTCTCCCGCTTCGAGCTCTGCATGGAGCACGTGCAGGGCGAGAAGCTGAAGGACATCATCACCCCGGAGACCTCGAAGAAGGTGGGAGAGATGGTGGGAAGGCTGCATAGGGGCGGCATCATCCACGGCGACCTCACCACCTCGAACATGATCCTGCGTAGCGACAAGATCTGTCTCATCGATTTCGGCCTGTCGTTTTACGAGAAGTCCGTGGAGGCGCAGGGTGTGGATGTGCATGTCTATTTCCAGACGCTGGAGAGCACCCACGACCAGCCGGAGGCTCTGGAAGAGGCTTTCAAGATCGGATACATGTCGACCTATCCCCAAGCCGCAGCGGTCCTGGAGCGGGTGTTGGAGATCAAGGCGCGAGGCAGATATCTGTAGTTTAATATTGATAAATTTAGTTAAATATGGCTGAATGCATAGAGCCAAGCTTGCGCCTCCCGTGAGTGGGAACTCCTTCACGTCTTCCCTTTCAGAAAGCGCGGTCAGCAGCAGATTTATGAACGCAATGCAAATCGCAATACTGATCGTAATATGTCATCAGCAACTTTATCTATGATACAGTCATTAGTTCAAATTTAATTCCAAGGTGATGAACCAATGGCTGAAGATGATGTCGTATTCGTCGGCAACAAACCTGTGATGAACTACGTGCTGGCAGTGGTTACACAGTTCAACAGCGGCGCAAAGGATGTCAAGATACTGGCCAGGGGTCGAGCGATCTCCAGAGCAGTGGATGTGGCAGAAGTATCTCGTTCTCGTTTTCTGCCGGACGTAAATGTGAAGGGCATCGAGATCTCCACCGAGACACTTAATACCGATCGAGGAGAGACCAATGTCTCTGCAATTGAGATCACCATCGGGAAGTGAGCATAAAGGTTGACTGTCTCCAACATTGGTGTCATATCCTCGGGGCGGGGTGAAAACCTCCGCTACATCCTAGAGGCTGAGCGTGCCGGCTATCTGCCCGCCCGAATAAGCATAGTCATGACCGACCAGCCGGAAGCAGGGGCTCTGCGGATAGCCGGGGAGTTTGGTGTGCCCTGTTGCTGCATTGATCCAAAGGGCTTGAAGAGGGAGGAATACGACCGGCTGCTCATGGAGCGCCTGGACGAGGCAAAGGTCGAGCTGGTGGTTCTCACCGGGTTCATGAGGATTCTCTCGCCAACTTTTGTCAGGCACTACAAGGATCGCATCCTGAACATTCATCCCGCTCTTCTGCCCTCTTTTCGGGGAATGGATGCCTTCCAGCAGGCTCTGGATCACGGCGTGAAATGGACCGGCACCACCATCCACATCGTGGATGAGGATGTGGATCACGGCCCCATCATCTTGCAGGTTCCCGTGCCCGTTCGTGATGATGACACGCACGACAGCCTGAAGGCCAGGGTCCAGAGGGCGGAGTACAGAGCCTATCCCAGGGCCATCAAGAAGTTCCTGGAGGAAAGGCATAAATTGGTTGGCCGCAAGCTCGTTTTTGAATAAAGCAGGCGGGACCAAAAAAATGGAAAACTTATGGGCACCCTGGAGAATCGACTACATATTGAGCAAAAAGCCGGCAGGGTGCATATTCTGCGACAAGCCCGCAGAGAACAGGGATGACGACAACCTCATCCTCCTGCGCGGCAAGCATCACTTCATCATCATGAACGCTTTTCCCTACAACAACGGCCACATGATGGTCGTGCCCTACCGGCACACCTCCACCCTCTCCGGATGGTCTGCAGAGGAGCGGCAGGAGATGATGGAGCTGGCGGACCTGGGCGTTGAGCTTCTCAAGAGGACCATGCGCCCGGACGGCTTCAACCTGGGAATCAACATGGGCCTGGTGGCGGGGGCGGGCGTTGCCGATCACATCCACTTTCACATCGTGCCGCGCTGGAACGGCGACACCAACTTCATGCCCGTGCTCTCGGACACGCGCGTCATCTCCGAGCACCTGCGATCGACCTTTGGGAAGCTGAAAGAGACGCTAAAAGAGATCGGCAAGTGATTCTCCGCATATCTCTTTTTATTCCGGCGTAACTTTATTAGCTCTCTTGTCATTTTCCATTCCATGTTTTATCTTGGAGAGTATAACGAAGCTGAGGCCAAAGAGATCCGGAGATTTCTGGATGAGGCGGGCATAAGAGTGGAGCAGAGGCCGTCCATCGATGTTGATGCAGGAGAAAATTATTCCTTGGCGGGACGACTAAGCCAGCTCAAAGAAATCATAAAGGATTTGGGCAGGTATGAGCGCAGCCTGGCGGTGCTCAAGAGCGTCTTTCCCAGAAGCAAGACCGATGAAGAATTTAGTGAGCTGTTTATGAACGAACTTGATTCTTCTTGGGTGGATAAGAAAAAGAAGCTGCTTGCACTTCAAGAAGACTCGGAGAGCCTCACAGAGGAAGAACGGGATTTGATAAAGGAGAACTCAAAAAAATGGACCGCTGATATTATCCAATCCGTCCACTCTATAAGTTTTGCCAAGACCGTTCTTGAAACGAATGGCGTTAAGATTGGCGAATCCATTGGAGATAAATTGGATGATCCCTTTCTGAGTATCCCGGTAGATCCTGATGATTACGATCCTGAGCCGGAAAATTTGAAGCGAAATTTTCGTTTTAATTTTTTTAGAGCAATGGGGATCTATATCGATGAGTTGACCGTACTTCAGGCCGGAGATCTGGACGAAAAATTCCAGGATAAGTACTCTGAGGAGTTTCAGAAGCTCAGAATATTGGGATATATGATGGAAGAATTAGTCCAATCGCATCCTTCTCAAAAGATGGATATTGAAGAATTTGCCGATCTTTGTTTCATTAAGAGGGAGAATAAAAACGGTTGCCTATTTATTGACGGAAGCAGTGTGGCTGAAGAACTGGCCAAGGTGCTTGAGAGAGGCGGAGTGCTGAAGGTCAAAGGCAAAAGTCTAAAGTGGCGGATTTAGGAGAAATGCACTGGATCACCCCAATTTTTAATTCTTTGATTTTCAATCTTTGGTCAATGCGCTTTAAATTACAACAACAACACATTAGGTATCTATAAATACATGAATCTAGGCAACTATCTTCCGGCAAGAGGCAATCTCCATGAGAATCCACTATCTGCAGCACGTTCCCTTCGAAGATCTGGCCAACATCGAATCCTGGGCCAAGAGTCGCGGCCACGCCCTCACCAGAACCCTGCTCTTCCAGGACGAGCCGCTCCCGAAGATGGACGACTTCGACTGGCTGATCATCATGGGCGGACCCATGAACATCTACGAGCACGACAAGTACCCCTGGCTGGCGCGTGAGAAGGAGTTCATTAAACAGGCAATAGCCTGCGATAAGATCGTTCTTGGCATCTGTCTTGGTGCTCAGCTCATGGCCGATGTCTCGGGCGGCAAGGTGCGCAGGAACGAGGAGCGGGAGATCGGCTGGTTCCCCGTCACCCTGACGGCGGAAGGGCGGTCCTCCCGCATCTTCGGCGTACTGCCGGAGAGGTTCGTGGCCATCCACTGGCACGGCGACACCTTCGCCATTCCTCCACAGGCGGCCCGCACGGCGGAGAGCGAGGCTTGCCGGAATCAGGCATTTGAGATGGGAAAGGCCATCGGGCTGCAGTTTCACCTGGAATCGTCCATGGACAGCATCGATCACCTCGTGCAGAACTGCGCCGATGAGCTGACGGATGGGCGGTACGTGCAGATGCCCAAGGAGTTGCTGGCCCACCTGGACCGATTTCCCGAGATCCGCGGTCTGATGGACTCCTTCCTGGACAACATGGAAAAGGTGCTGGGTGCAAAGTAACTTGAAAATTGTGTGGTGGGCATCCGGTCGGGAGCGACGTCGCGGCCTTCAATCTATTTTTCAGACTGCATTGTTGTCAAACGTTTGGACTTACGATTGTGACCTGCTTAATTTTTGTGCTAATCGATCCGTCTCTTGCTCTGGCGTTTCTCATGATTAGCTATTTAAACGAAAATTCCCATTTATAAGCGATGATCTTCCAGATCCTGGACGCCAACTACTCCTACGATTCTCAAAGGAACCCGCTGGTGCAGCTCTTCGGCAGAACCCCGGAGGGCAAGAGCGCCAGCTGCCGCGTGTCGGGATTCCGGCCTTATTTTTACGTGGGCGTCGAGGATGGATGCTTGAAGAGCGCAGCCGAGGGATTGCGGGCCCTGGGCCAGGAGGTCGAGGAGATCGAGCGCTTCGAGCCCATCGGCTATCAGATCCGTCCCAAGAAGATGCTGAAGGTCACCACCCACGACCCCAAGGAGGTGCGCAGCCTCAGGGAACGGGCGAAAGAGGTTCCGGGCGTCAAGGCGGTCTACGAGACGGACATCCTCTTCAAGAACCGTTTTCTCATCGACCAGAATTTAGGGGGCATGAGCTGGGTCGATGCTCCAATTCCCGATTGGGTGGAGGGCAAGGCCGGTCAGATTGGCCGGACGAGCCAGGCCGGACAGGACGGGCTCCTCGTCAACGTGGCGTCATTGCGTCCGGTGCAACAGGAGGCCAACGCCCCGCTGCGCTTCATGTCCTTCGATATCGAGTGCCTGCCCAGTCACGGCGAGATGCCGAAAGCAGAGGTCTCTCCGGTCATCCTGATCAGCATGGCTTTCGAGCCTGCTTACCTGGGCCGGAAGGATCTGGTGCTGGTGGGAAAGAACGTCGACTGTCCCCGGTCCGATGTGCAAATCTGCCAGGACGAGTACGATCTTCTATCCCAGTTCACTTCCATCCTGAGGGACTACGACCCGGACATCCTGGCGGGCTACAACTCCAATGAGTTCGACTTCCCCTATCTGGACACGAGGGCCAGGCAGCTTCGTGCGGACATCCGGGTGGGCCGCGAGGGCAGCTCCTGGTATGTGCGCAAGATCGTCAACCGGACCGATGTCTCCATCACGGGCCGCGTCGTGGTGGACCTGCTGCCCATCATCCGCTCCTCCTACAGCCTGAAGCAGTACACTCTCCGAAACGCTTCTGCAGAGCTGCTCGGAATGGAGAAGTACGACGTGAACCCGAAGGAGATCGAGGGCCTCTGGGCGGAGGGCGGAGAGGGTCTGGTCCGCTTCATCAGCTACTCTCGGCGAGATGCGGTTCTGGCGCTGCATCTGCTCCTGGATCTGCGGCTCATGGACAAGTACATCGCCATGTCCAGGGCCAGCGGCTCATTGCTGCAGGACATCGTCAACGGCGGCCAGTCAGGGATGGTGGAGAACCTGCTGCTGCGCCGCTTCCGCGAGCGGGGCCGCGTGGTGCCGCCCAAACCTGATGCCGGTGTCTCGGATGAGCGCTACGTGGAGAACGAGGACCTGAAGGGCGGTGCGGTCCTGGTGCCGGAGAAGGGGCTGGTGGAGGATGTGGTCATCCTGGACTACAAGTCCCTTTATCCTACCATCATGATGGCCCACAACCTCTGCTACTCCACAGTGATCTCCGGCCAGGGTCCGGCTCCGGCCTCGGCCGATCAAATCATAACCGCTCCGTCCGGCGGCAGGTTCGTCTCCTCCGAGACCTCGCCCGGCATCATGCCCGGCGTCCTGCGGGAGCTGCTCGAGCAGAGGACCGCGACCAAGAAGCTGATGAAGAAAGCCAGCGACGAGGAGCGCAGATTTCTGGATGCCAAGCAGTACGCCATGAAGATCCTGCTCAACAGCTTTTACGGCTACTCGGGCTACGCCCGGGCCCGGCTCTACAGCCTGGCTCTGGCCAACGCCGTGACCAGCTTCGGCCGGGAGAACATCCTGCGCACCAAGAAGGTCATAGACGAGATCGGCTCGGTCTATGTGATCGACGGCGATGTGGTCTTCAAGGACCAGATGACCTTCGGAAAGGCGGCAACAAAGGGCTACGATCTCTCCGTGGTCTACGGCGACACGGACAGCGTCTTCGTGCGATTGCGGTCCATCTCCGGGGAGAAGCTGCTCCTGGAGGACGCGCAGTTGATCGGAAAGAAGATCGCCGAGACTGTGACCGCCAACCTTCCCGAGCCGATGGAGCTGGTCTTCGAGGCCTTCGCCCGGCGCGGCATCTTTCTGGCCAAGAAGCGCTATGCTCTCTGGGTCTTCGAGCCCGTCGGCGAAGCCTGGAAGGACCGTATCAAGGTGCGGGGCATGGAGACGGTGCGCCGGGACTGGTGCGGCCTGACCTCCAAGACCCTCAAGACCTGTCTGGAGCTGGTGCTGAAGGAGGGCAAGGTGGACGAGGCCGTGGACCATGTCCGCGCCGTGGTGGTGAGGCTGCAAAACCTTGACCTGTCCGAGGACCCGTCCATCCTGGAGGACCTCACGCTTACGCGCCGCTACACCAAGAGCACCGGCTCCTACAAGAACAAGCAGCCGCACATCCAGCTGGTGGAGAAGATCAAGGAGCGCGGCGGCCAGGTGCCGGGCGTGGGCGATCGGGTGCCATTCGTTATCATCCAGGGAAAGAGAAGCCGCAAGAACAAGGAGCTGTTCGTGGACAGGGCGGAGGACCCGGCTTACGTTCTGGAGAAGAACATGCCGCTGGACACGGAGTACTACGTGGAGAAACAGATCCTGCCGCCGGTGTTGAGGATCTTTGAGAGCTTCGGGGTGACCAAGGACCGGCTGTGCGTGGGGCGGGCGCAGAGCAACCTGTTCAGCTTCGGGGACGCAGCGCCAAAGGCGCAGAAGCAGAAGTCGCTGTTTGATTTTTAGCCTTGGCACGAATGTGTACTTCCTAAGAAGATCAAGACGACTGTAGCACATAAGACTTAGGTTCTCATAAAACATCAGGTATATATAAATGATCGACGAATAATGAGACTAATGAGATTCAGTGAGAGCGAGATCAAGGCCCTGGTGCTCGTTGCCGGATCAGAGCAGGATCTCCATCCGGGGGATCTTTCCCTGGCCCTAAATCTTCACCCCGACACCCTCTCCCGGCTCGTTACCGGCCTCGTGAATAAGGGCATGTTGGGGCGTGAAGGCAAAGAGATAGCCCTGGCCAAGACTCCGCCAGCCGAGGCATTCAAAAAGCTCTACTTTTCCCACCGGGCCTCTCCCTTTCTGCTCTTGCTCGCAGACAGACGGGTTGATCTGCTCTCCGGAATCGAGAGCGAACAGAAGAATGCCGAGGTGCTGGAGAAAGAAATAGGCATACCGAAAAAGACGATCTACCGCTATCTAAAAAGCCTCCTCCGCCTGGGCGCAGTGAAGCGCACCAAACAGAACAGAGTCTATCTTTACTCCTTGAATGAAATTCTCTGGCCGGAGATCGAAGGCTTCGTGGCTGCACTCCAGGAATACCAGGCCCTGCGTCTCGTCCCCAGGGAGGCCTTGCTCATCAAGAGCTACACAGACAACGTGCTCTTCAAGAGCATACGCTTGCAGGATGCCACGCCCACTTCTTTCAGCGCCTACGAAGATTATGGAATCGAGCTGGGCCTGCGGGACAATTACTACACCCTGCCCAAGAGGGAGCTGTCCATTCAGGAGGTATTCATCCACTCCCTCGACTCCGCTGAGGACTACCGTCAGAAGCTTTTTTGCGTACTGTTCTATCTGAAGAACAGGGATAAATTGGGGGGCGTCGATCATCCCATGATGAAGGATCTGAAAGCAGTGTTGCAGGGCGAGAGGATCAAAGGCTATCCAACCCTGGAAGACATCGAGGAGAGGGCGGATCTCTATGACATCAAGCTCTAACAAGATCTCCAGGCAAGAAGAGGTCAACGAGCTCTTCGAGCAGCTCGGCGAGGTTCTGGATCAGAGGGTAGAGGCTCTGCTCATAGGCGGAGCCGTGATGCTGGAGCTGGGGCTGAAGGACGCCACCAAGGATATCGATATCGTCTGCAGGAGCGAGGCGGACAAGGAGACCCTGCTTGGCTCGGCCAAAGCTTTGGGCTTTCAGATCGTCGGCCCGGAGAAAAGGCATGAGCGGCTTGGCATCAATAGGCTGGCCGTGAAGAGCGGGCGCAACCTGGACATCTTTGCCGGAAGGATATCCTACGACTTCGGTCTCTCCGAGGCCATGTGGCAGCGGGCAGCCAAGTCCAGGCCCTTTGGAATGCTGATGATCAGTGACGCATCCCTGGAAGACATCTTCGTCATGAAGCTGATAGCCAATCGACCAGGGGACGCCAAGGACTGCGCTGCCCTTTTCTCTGCAGTCCTGGACTATGATGCAGTCTACCGGGAAATAGAGGCGCAGTACCGCAAGATGGGTGAGCTGGAGCAGAAGATCTGGATTACCTACATCGAAGAAGGAATCGGACGACTTGAGGAAGACTGCAAGCTGGAGATACCAATAGGGGACAAAATTTCGGAGCTGGCGGATGAGTATCGAGAAAGTTTGTATCTGAAGCTTGAAGATCGTACAAAGCAAAGGCAGAGATGAACCAGAACAACGATGAATTCAAGAGAATTGGAGCTACTATAAAATCCGCATAATCCACCAAGCGCCTATGCTGGGGGGGAGAGTCTATTAAAAAACGATAGGTAGGCGGTCTGGATGCAATCGCTTGTTTGGCAATCGATTCTGCCACCGATTTTAGACTTATAGACCACTTTCTCCAGGTACTCCAAGCCCGTTAGCATCCGGCATGAAAGGTTACCCTCCTCCCGCCATCGCCCTGTACAAATTCCAAGCCCCCGTGGCCACGAAGTTCACCGCCACTGCTCCCAGAATCAGTCCCATGATCCTGGTCAGGACCATGATGCCTGTGACCCCCAGCACACGATCGATGTACTCGGAGAACTTGAGGACGAAGAAAGCGATCACGAAGGTCAGCGCTATGGCCAGGATCACCAGCGCCCTTTCCATCAGGGTTCCTGCCGCGCCCATCAGCACCACCACCGTGGTGATGGCTCCGGGCCCGGTGAGCAATGGTATGGCCAGGGGAAAGACGGATATGTCCTCCCGCTGGTTGGCGTCCTTCAGTTCCGCCTCCGTAACCTTCTTTTGCTGGCGCACGCCGCGCAGCATGTCGATGGCTACCAGGAAGAGCAGGACCCCGCCCGCCACGCGCAGGCTGTCCACAGTGATGCCGAAGAGGCGCAGCACTGCGTCTCCGGCCACGGAGAAGAGGAGGGCGATGGAGAAGGCCACCAGCGTGGTGCGCCGGTAGATGTGGCTCTTCTCCTGAGGATTCATGCCGGTGGTGAGGGTGACGAAGATCATGGTTGCTTCGACGGGATTGACTATCACGAATACCGTGGTAAAGGCATACACGAAGTAGAGGAGATAGTCGTTTATTCCCATATCATTTCCTTTTTCTTGGACGCTTTTGCTGACCTTCTTATAAAATGGGCCGTCCCTGTATAAATTCCTGAAGGTTTAGGATGGGAACTGAGGAATGGCATTTTATATTGCTAGATCAATTCTGTTGTTTCGTATGAAGGCCACGCCAGAGAAGCTATCGGTGCTGATAGCGGTGACGATTCTCCTGCTTGCAAGCAATGCCTGTGCTTCCACAATAGTCAAGCCGGGAGAGCGCATCCAGGCGGCGATTGATGCCGCCCAGCCGGGAGAGACCATTGAAGTTTACAGCGGTACCTACGAGGAGAGCCTGCAGATCGAAAAGCCGCTCGTCCTCAAAGGCATCGACTCAGGAAGCGGTCTTCCTCAGGTGGTTACTGATAACGGCCCAGCCATAACCATAAAAGGCACCGACGTCATCCTGGAGGGCTTCTGGGCCAAGAGCGCGAGCGGCTGGACCGGAGACGCAGGCATCCTGGTGACTTCAAACAGCAACATCCTGCGCAATAACATGGCCAGCGGCAATGGCAATGCCGGCATCCTGCTGCAAAAATGCGCCAATAACTCTCTCTCTGGAAATGTGGTCCAGGCCAACGGCAATGAGGGCATATTGCTCAAGAACTGCAGCCGCTGTCTGTTGACTGAAAACCAGGTCAAGGGCAACAAATACGGCATCAAGATGACGAACTGCTATGGAAATAAGATCTTCGGCAACACCTTCCTCAATAATAAATTCAATGCCATTTACCTGCAAAACAGCCAGGGCAATCTTATCGAGAGAAATTATGCAGGCGGCAACGATGCAGGGCTGATCATGGAGACCAGCAAGGATAACGTCGTGCGCAAGAACGATTTTGTGGGCAATGACAAGGGCATATCTGTTTCCTATCTCGATACCAGCAAAGACACCAAGTCGAGCGGAAAGGGCGTGGTCATCTCATATAGCAGCATGCCCACCGAAGACTCGGTCTCCTCCAACAACACCTTTTATCAAAATAACCTCTCCAACCGGCAAAATGCCTACGATAGCAGCCGGGACTATTGGGACAACGGCAAATTGGGCAACAACTACAGCGACTTCAACGATCCTGCAGAGGGCTGCACGGGCAAGAAGATCTGTGACTCAGAGCATCGCATCTCCGGCGGCCCGAGCGTTGACGAGTTCCCCCAGGCGGCTCCCGTCAAGATCCCAGGCCGCTTGACAGGGCCAGGCGGAGCAGTTCTTCAGCTCTTCCAAACCAGCTTTGTCCCGGGCGGCCAGATGTGGATGAACTACACTTCTCCCTCAAACAAGGAGGCCTGGGCGGGCATAATCGGCTTGAACGGCACGAGTATGAGTGCTTCAGGTCAAAGTGATCTGTCTCTGGGCCAGAACTTCACGGGAGATGTTGCCCTCACCGCCCCCGCCAAGGAAGGCTCCTACAAGCTTCGCATGTTCGACAAGAACGGCACGGTCGTCATGTCCCTGCCTTTCAATGTGACCGTGCCAAGCCTGTCGGCATCGCCCCTCTCCGTGAACGTTTGCGAAAAGATATCTGTGACCTATAGCGGGGCCTCGGGCCAGAAGGATGACTGGATCGGCATGTTCCGGACGGGATCGTCCGATGCCGTCACCCGCCAGACTCTGGCGGGCCATGAGAGCGGCACCGTCACGTTCTCCATGTCCCAAGAAAGCAACGTCGAGTTCAGGATGTTCTCTGCCGGAGCAACTGCGCCAATGGCCTCCAGCAATTCCGTTGAGGTCAAAGCAAAATCCGGCGGCAAGGTCATCGCCGAGCCGTCGCATGTGTCTCCGGGCGGCACGGTCACGGTCACCTACTGGGGGGCACCGGCGTCGGGTTCCGGCATCATCGGCATGTACGGCATGACGAGGCCGGATAAGTTCGATATGGGAAAGAGGGGCCTTGGCAGCGCGAACTGTGGAAGTATGACCTGGCAGCTGCCATCGGTTCCGGGACAGTACGACTTCAGAATGTTCCAGTCCGACATCACCAGTTATAATCAGGGGGCCTACCAGATCATAGCCCAGAGCAATGTCGTGACTGTGAGCTAGGGTTGGGTGGATCTCTATTTTTCAGATCCTCTCCCAGCCTGCCCGGAAAGGAGCCGGTCCGAGCACCCCATGCAAAGCCGGGCGGGCTTCTCCTTTGCCTTTTTCGCATTTGTGGAGAGGTGCATGACGCAGTAATTCTGGCAGTGCTCCAGGCCCATGAGATGGCCGACCTCGTGCAATGCTTCCTTGGCCAGCACCTCGGGCTCAAGTCCGGCATAAAGCAGTGCGACTCCTTTGGCGGAGCAGCCCAAAACCTGTCCGATCTCGGGATAAAACAGTTCGCGGTCCACCAGCCAGAGCGCGTCCTTTTGGTCGCCCGTTCTGGCGAGGTGCTTGAGAAGCTTCGCCGCATTCAGCTTCTGCCCCGCCAGAGGAACGTAGAGATAGCCGCTCTCCTGCACCTTTAGTCCGTACGCTCCAAAACATTCCTCGATGGCCACTTTGAGAGCAGCCACATCCGCCAGTGAGCGTCGATCATGAAAGAGGTGCAGGATCATTGGCCCTGTCTTTTTAGCGGAAGGGGTTAATGAGGTCTTCTAAAGGTCCTATTCCTGGCATCATTTCTTTATGCACGAAGAGAATTATAGGCCTTGAATGGATCTTGAGACCAAGGCACTTTTGTTATCTTTCGGAACGGTGCAGGCTCCCGTGCCCAGTCCCGGCGGCCAGGTATCCACGGCAGGCCCGGGTGCGGGCGGCCAGTCGGTCTTCTTTCAGTCAGGAGAGCGCCTGGTGCGTCTGAGCGTGGCGATGAACTCACCGCTGCGACTGGAGATGCGGGGGAATGGCTGTGCCATCATGCTCGGCGAGCAAGAGATTGCGAGCGGCCAGCAGGTCATGCCGCTCCTGCACTGCCCGGAGCAGGCCTACATCACCGTCTCGGAGCGCTGCATCTATGACTGCAAGTTTTGCGCTGTTCCCAAACTGAAAGGGGGCGTGAAGTCCCTGCAGACCGTCCGGCAGATGGTGCAGGCGGCGCAGGAGACGGGCCGGCTGCGGGCCATCTCTCTGACCAGCGGCGTGGAGACGTCTCAGAATAGCGAAGGACAGCGTGTCGCTGCGATCGTGCGAGATCTGTCGAGCTTTCAGGTCCCTATCGGCGTCTCGGTGAGCCCTTATCCGGGCGTGAACCAAATCTTGAAAGGCGCGGGAGCAGCTGAGGTGAAGTATAATCTGGAGACGGTGGATCGTGATCTCTTCCCCCAGGTCTGTCCCGGCATCAACTACCAGGAGATCATGGATACCTTGCGGGAAGCCGTTCCCATCTTCGGCAAAAATAGGGTCTTCTCCAACATCATCGTGGGCCTCGGCGAGTCCGATAAAACGCTTCGCCAGGGCATCGATGAGCTGGCAGAGATGGGCGTCTTGCCCGTCCTGCGAGCCGTCTTTCCGCATCCTCTGCGAGCGGGCGAGGTGGAGATGACGCGGCCTTCAACAGAGCGGCTTATTGATCTGGCTCGTTATCTGAAAAGGGCGCTGCATAAAAATGACCTGGACGGAAAGCAAGCCCTCACCGGATGCTACCGCTGCACAGGCTGCGACCTTGCTCCGGGCAGGGATCTTTAAAGGGCGCTCAGAACTCAATATCCTCATCATGAATCAGACAGGCCTGATCATCATTGCGCCATAGGCTGTTCTGGCGGCAGGGTTTAAATTTGCCTAATCACGATCTAAGCATAAATATGAAGATTGCCCTCTTGCAGCTCGACCCTACCGTGGGTGATTTGTCCGGAAATAGCGATAAGATCGCTCGCGCCGTCCGCCGGGCGAGCGGCGTCGATCTGGCCGTCACCTCCGAGCTGGCCTTGCTCGGCTATCCGCCGCGCGATCTGCTCCTCAATGCAAGTTTCGTGGAGCGCAGCTGGGCTGTCCTGCAAAAGCTCGCTCAGGAACTAATTCAGTCTCCTCCTGTGCTGGTGGGCCTGGCCGAGGCCAACCCTTCCGGGGAAGGTCGCCCCCTCTTCAACTCCGCCGCCCTGCTGCGGGGAGGAAAGGTGGAGACGACTTTTCACAAAACCCTCCTTCCCACCTACGACGTCTTCGACGAGGATCGTTACTTCGAGCCGGGCTGCCGCCCCCAGATCCTGGAGCTGGGCGGCGTTCGGCTCGGCATCTCGATCTGTGAGGACATCTGGAACGATCGCGACTTCTGGAAACGCAGGCGCTACCATCACGACCCGGTCGAGGAATTGGCAGCAGCCGGTGTTCGGGCCGTACTGAACCTCTCTGCCTCGCCCTTCACGGTCGGAAAGCAGAAGCATCGTGAGGCCATGCTCTCCAGCCTCGCCCGTAAGTATGCTCTTCCCTTCCTTTATGTCAACCAGGTGGGCGGCAACGACGATCTGGTCTTCGACGGCAGAAGCAGCTTCTTTGATGGGTCTGGCCGCCTTGTGGCCCGGGGCCGGGGCTTCGCGGAGGATCTGATCATAGCCGATCTGGATTCCCTGACGGGAACGATTGCGAACGACGACTTTGTTCCCGAGTCCGAGATCTGGCGGGCTCTGGTGCTGGGGACCAGGGACTACGTGCATAAATGCGGCTTTAAGAGCGTCCTCCTGGGGCTGTCCGGAGGCATCGACTCATCCCTGGTAGCCGCCGTGGCGGCGGAGGCCCTGGGCCCGGAGAACGTTTTAGGGGTTCTCATGCCGTCGCCCTACACCAGCCGGGAGAGCGTCGAGGATGCAGAAGGGCTGGCGAAGAGCCTGGGCATGAAGACCATCTCCATCTCCATCACCGATCTTATGAAGTCCTATGATTCCGGTCTTCTGGAAGCATTCCAGAGCAGGCCGCGGGATGTGACGGAAGAGAACATCCAGGCCCGCATTCGCGGCAATCTGCTCATGGCTTTATCCAACAAATACGGCTCCGTTCTTCTCACCACGGGAAATAAGTCTGAGCTGGCCGTGGGCTACTGCACCATCTACGGTGATATGTCCGGTGGGCTTGCCGTCATCTCGGACGTCCCCAAGAGCATGGTCTATCGCACGGCGAAGTGGCTGAATGCATCGCGCAGAAAGGAGATCGTCCCGGTACGGGTGCTGACCAAGGCCCCCACTGCAGAGCTTCGAGCAGGCCAAACGGACCAGGACAGCCTGCCGCCCTACGACGTGCTGGACCGGATCCTTGAGCTGCACATTGAGCAGCATCAGTCGGAGGAAGAGATCCTCTCCAGGGGTTTTGATGAGGCGACGGTGCGCCGCGTGCTCGGGCTGGTCAAGAGCGCCGAGTTCAAGAGAAAGCAGGCGGCACCGGGGTTGAAGGTGACAGACCGGGCCTTTGGTAGCGGCTGGAGGATGCCCATCGCCTGCCGGGCCTGGTGGTGAGACATAAATTTTGAGTGTCGTTTAAATAGATTCAGTCATTAAGACGATCTACGTTATGTGGGCTTGTACCGGAATGAGCAGGTTGGTGCTATGGCGTGCCGTGGCCATATCGGTTTTCGTGGTTGCCCTTGTATCTGCTCCTGCCCTGGCCGAAGGGAACTCCTCTTTCGGTCAAAGGCTAATCCTGAATGTCTATCTGGATGATTCCGGGAAGGCTCTGGTGACGGGCTACGCGGATAGCCTCTCCGGCCTGTCGTTTTTAAACTCTTCTCAGTATCGCTATGAGAACGAGACCAATCAGCTCTACGCCCTCACCGATGGGCTAACCACCAAGGCGGGAGATCTTTGGACAATAAGATTCGATGCCAACGGGAGTTATGATGATTATCACGTCACCTTTTATCTGCCGAGCGACATGCGCCTGGGAAGGATCAATACATCGAGCGGTCTTGGCTATCTTCTCTCCGTCTCCAACGAATCGCTGGTGGCAGATGTGCAGGGATACGTGGTGCACAGCCCCCGTATCACCATCGACTATCAGCAGTCTCTGGAGGCAAATCGCAGTTCAATTCCTCTTCCTCCGCCGCCCGGGGATGTCGGCAATATCGTCAATCTCAGTCTGATCCTGGCCGCATTCGCACTCATAATAGCGATTCTTGCGGTGTTCGTCTTCATCCGGAGGCGCAAGGATGAATATGGTGTGAAGGGCACCATCCATGGGGAAAAGAATATCGGCCCGATCGCAGCCGCTCCGAAGGTCGCCGGATCGGCGTCACTGGACCAAAACGATTCCATCAGCTTTGCAATTAACTCCAAAGACACAGCACCCCTGCGGGAAGAACCCTCAGATGACGGTGTTTACGCTGCAATAGCATCCGATTTATCGCCTGCCGGTCAACCCACCGGCGAAAATGCGGTAGCTACAGTCGAACCTTTGCCATCCGACACCGATCGCCCCTCTGATTCGCCCTCCCTACCATCCGTCGCAGCACCAACCGACGTCAACGCGACCGGAGCCGAAGAACGCGTTGAAGGAAAGGGCGTCGATGAAGGCGGCGCACCCCTGGCCGGAGAATCAGATCAATCCGATGCGATCTACCGGGAAAAGCCCGGCGCGGATGGGGCGTGGAAAGCGGCGATTGCGATCAGCAGCGAGATGGAAGCCGTGATGCAGACCCTCACGGCAAGAGAGCGAGCCGTATTGACGACGCTAATCGATCATGGCGGCAGAATGACTCAGGCGGACATCCGGTATGAGACAGGAACGCCTAAATCCTCTCTTACGGGCATTTTGATCTCTTTGGAGCGCAGAAAGCTCGTAACAAAGAAGGAATGGGGTCGTACCAATATAATTGAACTTTCTGAGTGGTTTTTATCCAAAAAAGAACGCTCCTGAACCATTTTGTTGTGGGCATGCACCCGGTCGTCGGTGTTCGTTCTGCTCTAGCTTCTTGTATCGTTCCACGTTAATGTACGTTGCAGGATGGTTACACAACCGTCCAAAAATGCGAACGGGTATAGGCGAGTGGGTTTACGAAATGTGCGGAGCTGGAAGGATAAAATATCCGTTTAAGTCCTGAATTGTTGTCCGCATCCCTAATTCAGAATGAACAATGAAAAATCGTATTGAAGTTATTGAAGTATATGTTGAGGTATGATGGAATGAGATCTAAAATTACATTCATCGCATTGGCACTGGTTTGCCTTCTCGTGGCACCGGCGCTCTCCCTGCCCCAAGGTATGGGCGCATCAAAGCATGATGGATGTCGCTTTGCTGCCAGTAATCTGACGGAGGCGCAGATGAATAACATGACACTTGGCGAGCTGAAGAAGATGATGCAGCAGGAAACTGCCGATGCCGGCTTGAATGGTTCATGCGAGTTCAATAGGCATAATCAGAGCGGGAACGGTTCCCGGGGTATGATGTGCGGAGATGAAGGCGAAAGGCGTTTTGGCAGCTCACGGTCGAATGTATCTCCCCTCCTGTTGATGGACGACATAACCGCAGACCAGCTCGGCAACATGACTCTGAATCAGATCAGGGCTCTGAAGCAGGAGAAGATGAATGAACTCGGCAACATGACCTTAGGCCAGATCAGGCTGCTAGAGCAGCAGAAGATGCAGGAGAGAAACAACATGACCTTTGGCGAGCTCAAGAACAAAGAGCAAGAGCGGCGCGAGGTAGCCCGCATTATCGGATCTGTGCAGATAGCCGGACAGGACGATCTCCTAGATTGCGGCTCGCAGCATGGCATGGATGGCGAGAGAGGGCCTGGCCAGGGTCGAATGGCAAGAGATCATTAGCGCCTCTATTGCGAATGGTCCGTCTCCTTCCCTGAAGAATGGCATCAGGCCGACCCGGCAGCCGTCGGCCAAACTCATTCTTCAGCCACGTACTCAAAGGCACAATCGGCATTGTCCAGGGGTACTGTTCGGTGAAGATTTGGTAGATTGATCCGTCTCTTCAGGGGTGGCTCGACAATTAGTCTTTTAAATTATGGACTCAATTTATGAGATCAATCAAAAGAATGGAAATAATGGGCTGTGCAAAAGAACTGCAGAGCGAAGGCAGAGCGGGCATAGCGCGGTTTGGCCGGTGGCCGGGGTTATCATCCAATGGGCGAGGCGTGCAAATAGGTGGATACTGATGACGGATATTTGCAAAAAAGTTCTACGCATGGGATTGGTGGTTTTGTTGCTGTTCGGCATGACAGTCATTAGCCTTGCAGAGCCTGACCAGACCGCAAATTCAAATGAATGCAGGGGCCGGACGGGCCTCCCGGATGGCGATAGAATTATGTGTCAGCCGGAAGACGACCATCTCTTCGCCGTGCCGATTGAGGTGGTGCAAAGCGGGCATGGCTTTGCCTTTAAGGGTAATGAATCTCATATTCTGTGGCTGAATGTGGAGTCTCTATGTCCTCTGGAGCCGGTTCAAGTCAGGGACATGTTGGCCACCAACAAGAGTCTGGATGAGATCCGGAATGACATTCGAACCAAGAAATGCGACGCTGCCTATCGTGGGGGCTTGATGCTGGATCGAGAAATCTACTCCTTAACTAATATTATCATCTCCCCCTCCGATGGAAACTCGACTGCCGTGACCGCGAATGTCGTTGATGCAAAGAGTACGACTGCGGGACCCGAAGGGAACCGGACCGCAAATATCGGCAGAATATCTCTGAAAGCATCGCCATCCGATGGCGGTATAGTTGGTAAGGGCGATCTTGAGCTTGATGGCTCCTCCAAGGCCGGAAGATATGCCGTTTTGCTGGATATGATGCCCCACGGTCCGAGAGGCGAGAACGCGGGTCCGCGGGAAATGAGCCGATAGCCCGCCAGTTTTCTTATCACATTGGTAATCATGATGGCAGTCCCCACGGTCAGCGCATCGGGCGAGTCCATCTCGGATTTAAAGTCTATGATATCGTCCTTCGATGACCCGCACATGGATGCTCAGGACCTGGCCTTCTATCTGGCGTCTCACGGCTTCGATGCCGCACCGAGAGGAAGTTACGTAGAAGTCAGTCTGGGCGGGGAGATGTGCAAGCTCCTTCCCAACGGCTCAGAACCGGGGCTTTGCAGCATTGCCGCCTAGAGCTCATACTTGACGCCTTGGCCTGCCAGCCCAATTAATGCACGATCCCAGGAAAAATTGGAATTTTCAGGATCAGTAAAGAGCGGATTGTGTTCAGCTTCTTGGACTACGGTGAATGGCTGGATCTTGCCCTGTGCCGTGGTGGAGAAATAGCTGATACTTACAAGCCATTTCTATTGCCAGAAATGAAGGTCGCACAAGCCCGGCTCTTGATAAAAAATATATGCTTAAAGATATGTTTATTAATTGATTGATATGAGCGAGATATCTATTATTGAGCTTGACGATTCGAATTGGGAAATGCATGTTGAGAAAAGCGGCAAGCCATTCGTTGTTATGTTTTACAGTCCTTATTGTCAGCACTGCCTGGCAATGATGCCGCACTTCGAAAAGTATGCAGACGAATTCAAGGGGAAGATCTCGTTTGCAAGAATAGATGTAAACAATAATCCTTTTGCGGTCAGCAGATATGGTGTCATGGCCACCCCGACGTTCAAGTTCTTCTGCTCGGGACGCCCGGTGCAAGAAATCGTGGGAGAAATATATCCCACCCTCCTCAAGAAGATCACCGAAGATGCGCTGGAGTACGGAAGCTCATGCGCTTCGAAATCCACTCCGATCGACTTCAATTTAGGATATGCATAAATGGAGGCGATAAGGGTTAGTGAACTATGATCGCTTGCCGTGGTCTGTTGTGCTCTTGACGTCCGCACAAATAGAGGAGAACTGGAAGCGCTGGTTTGTGAGTCCTTCCGCGATCCATAATCGGCGCGATCCTTTTAGCAGGCATTATAGAAACGGCAGCAGAACAGAAGGGCTGGGCAGTTGCCGAAATTTCTGTAATTTGGATTTGCCTGTATCCCATCAGCGTACTTTGGAAAATGAGATTTTGCTCATAATATGCTGCATAGAGAGGCTATTCTCCCGCAAAGTAGGTACTTTTATCTTCCGGCAGTTCACCGCCTCCATTCATCTCTGCTATCTTTTTCTCTATTTCGATAACATGCCTGGCAATTGTGTACAGAAGCTCGCCCTCCAGGGATTCAAGCTTGGCTTCAGCTAATCTTTGTTCTACTTCTGGATGGTTCTCTAAATCCATCCCTATGCATGCATTCTTCTGTAACTTCAATTCCGCAAGCAAGGATTCAATACTCCTTTTTTCCATGTCTTAAAGAAACTCCTTTAAAGTATTTAGCTTCAATCATCATGCGTTTTACCTTGCATTTGAGGTCTGGCATTTTCCCCACCAAGCATGCGAATTTCAACAATTCAATGCATGAGCAGAATCCGCAAAACTATTTTGCCGAATAGTCCGCATATCTGGATTTGTTCTGATTTTAGAATGGTTTTTAGGTTAAGGCAATTGTTCGCGTCTTGCCACGACTTCAGAGGATGGAATAGGAATTCGTGCTAAAGGACATCTATTGTTGATTTATCCTTTACCTCATTTCTTCCCAGCAAATCTTTTTATCGTCTCCCTTTTGCGCTGCCATCTTCGAGCTTCTCTTTCCCCGTCTTCTAATTCTATGGCAACTCGCCCTACCCTGCCAACTAATTCATCCGAATTTTTCTTTGGTCGCCCCATGCTTAATCACCTGCGATGTCATTTCCTCGACGATTGCGTGCATTTCAGCTAAGATGAGCCGTGCGCTTAAATACGTCATGTATTTTAAGAGATATGTTCGACAGTCCCAATAGAGATATGGGCGATGCACCTAATACCATCCTTTTTCCGTCCGAAAATCCAATCTATGCCAGGGATAACCTTGCCTGAGACTGCCAACATCGGTTTTACCGGAACCATGCGCGTCCGCCCTCATCATCGTAGGCTATGGCACCCGCCCTTGAGTACGAATACTAAATCACTGCTCTTGGAGTCCTGGATGATCTAGAAGATGAGATTGCTGCAAAGCCTCCGAATCTGAATGCCAATAGCGATTCGCATCGGCCCAAATGTCATAGTCCTTTACCATCTTGGTCCTGCCAAGGCTCGCTTCCCCTGATTGGTTAGACCCGCCGCACTTATGCCGTTGGGAAGGCTGGAACCCCCGGTATCCGTTTCGCTTTGCGTCTGGACATATCCCTCCATCTCCAGGACACCCAGGCGTGCCCCAAGTTCTTCCGGATCAAGTTTTGCCAAAGAATTAATCCTATCTGCTTTCGGATGAGGAACCTTAAGATCGGCTATTGCTTTCAGGATCTTGAAATCGATAGTGTCCGTTGCTGATCACCTCAAGCTAATGAGAGTGTAATCCGGTTATAGTTATCGTTTCCTGTAAAAAGCTTGACCCTTGGAATATTCCCCCTGGCATGATTGTGGGCAGTTTGTAATGAATTTTCTGTAGAAACGGTTTTATTGGTAGATGACATTATTTTGGACATGGCTATCGAGAGAAGCATTAAGAACTTGCTTTTACTGGTTCTGGCATTCTTAATTGTTGTTGTCCTCTGGAATACAATCTGGTTCCTGGGCGGATTAGCCGTATTCGCTATTGTGGTCTATTTCGTTTACCTGTTGCTGAAAGGCAACCTCTAGATCCCATGCATTAATTTTCAAAATATAAAAATTGTGATCGCATTCTAATCCCTTCTTGGCGGCAAAACACATGGTCTGTCACTGCATGCCCAGGCGTTCCTTTATCGCCCGGACATCAGCCTTTATCTGTCTGAAATTGCTCTCATATCCTGGTTGGACGTCTTCCCTCATGCCTTTGATCTCGCCCAGCGTTTCATCGCCAGTTTTTCGCATCGCTTTGATATCCTCGCGGATCTGAGGGATCGCGTCGGTGTTTGTCTTCATCGCCAGGAGCAGCGGGATAGCTTTGTTAAGCTGCAAAGCCGTGCAGACTTGGGCATATTTGCCGGTCTTCATGACATCGCTATCATAGTCATCAAAGCAAGGTTCGATACGTCGGCGTGTTCGGGCTTTTCGCTCTCTACCAGCACCTTGAAGTCTGCGATTGCTTCCTCATCGCCTTCAACGAGTGCTATTACTTCCTGATCTTTCCCGCACACCCTATTGCGGGTCTGAAATCCCTTAAGACCCATGTCAATGGCGTTGCTCATCAGGAAGTGTCTGTACTCACGTCATGCACTTTGGGACCTGTAATCTTGACTTTAATCTTCATGTTCATCCGGATATGGGTCTGCATGACCACTTGGTTTTTGTGGCCTTATTTCCAGAACTGCCACTAGCTCTTGGCTTTGGCTTTCCCCATGGCTTCAGTCTTTTAATACTTATGACCTGAGCACTAACAGCGACAATACTGGCTAGTACAGCGAGGCCGAAATAAACCAATTTTTTTGACTTCGCGCCTTCGCGTCAAACCGGACCCTGTTGAATCTCACGCGAAGCCACGAAGGCGCGAAGCACAATCAGCCTTTCACAAAGGCATGTTATCCACTCGCAATCACGGCTTTAATTTGGCCCGGCCGTACTAGTGCGAAGCCAAGTCGGGCCTATGCCTCTGTGATTCGCCAGGTCTGTCTAGTTGCGAACACGCGAATGCTTTGAACGATCATGATCATGGTCGTTGAAGCATTGCGTCTGGGATGCGAGGTTTTTCCCTTACCCCTTTATGGTTGTAGGTATATCTGGCAAGACTCCTCTTTCAAATTCGACATCGTCTACAGCCAATCCATTTGTATAGCGGTTGTTATCCGAGAAGTCCACAGTTACACGAGCTATATTTGAGCGGGTTAGCAATTTATTCCTCTGATTCGATGTCGAAACCTCAAGAGGGATACGAATGGGGATCGGTCCTTGTTCGGCAAGATTCGCACTGGCTTTGGCAATTTGTTTGCCTGATGAGTCGAAGGCTCGCAGTATCACCGGAGTTTTCTCCTGTAATGATGAATCATATCCTACCCAGACCTTGACACGCGATTGTCCCTGGTTGAATTTTATCTCGATTGGAGCTGTACAAAACTCGGCGGCATAGCATTGCTCAATGGCGATTGTTCCTGAATGGGCAAAACCTGATATAGAGTCTCCTTTGGAAAAATCGATGGCAACAGGACCATTAAAAGTTACACCGTGGGATGCATATTGATTTGTCACAGAGATCGGCCCCCCCGTCCCCAATCCTCCCGTGACCAAGTCATCAAAATTAATCACGGTCGTTCCAGTCTGACCTGCTATGCTAGTTTGTTCTGCAGACTTAATTTCTTCTGTCAGCACATTAGTTCCTGCGACCCTAGGTGGCTTGAGGCGGCGTCCGCCTTCAGGGCTAATGCTGAGCGGTTCGGTCAGTGGCGCTGCTTCCTGGTGGGCCCGATATTTTGGATCCCAAACGCATTCATCGCTTGGCAGTGGACTGGTGCCGCAAATCCAACAACCATCATCATAACAGCAATAACATATGGCACCAGCGTCGGTATTGCCACCACAGTTCTTGTCTGTCGTCGGATCATTCATGCATGTATCCCCGTTGGGCTCATCGACCGTCGGTCGGGGCTTGCCACCGGCGGAAGACAGCAAAACGAGCATCAGAAATATAGCCATGACCATGTGTCGCATTTTAATACGCCTCATATATTATTCTCCTTTCTGCCAAGTCTTTTTTCCCGTTAAGAAGGCACGTGCATCTTCATAACCATCCTCACAATATTCTCAAATCGGCCTGGTCCAAGAAGTTCCGCCAAATCATCCTGTTTGTTGCATGGCAGCCAGTTTGTTGTTTTGTCTCTATCATGAGCCGCAAAGTCCCGCTATAGGAAGTCTTGCCTTTTGGAACATCAGCCCAATCTCCATTAATTACGTCGCCGGGGCTGCTGCTGCCGATAGTGCCATAGAACGCATTGGACCAATTTGGGTTGTAGGGATTTGTCTCACCATACCACCAAACCTTATTTCCTACCTGCCTGATGTAGTATATCGCAAAGTCGTTGCAACCCATACGCCTGTCAAATCATTTTGGCCGGACTTAACTCCGGATACGCAGCAGTCTGCCTGTGTTTTTTGAGGAACAGCATTCTTCAACCAGCAGCGTGCGCTAGTTCCTTGATGGCCTGGCTTCACAAAGGTAAAAGCTTTGCAGTTTGGATCATTTTGGGCAGGACTGTGCACACGAGTTAGCTTGTTCTAAATATCAAAGCTGGTGTAGTCTGAGCCGGGGCGGTCGGTATTGTATTCCAAAGATATGCCCTGAGCATAAGCGATCAGGCCGGAAAAAGGATACAAATCGCTATTATTATGGCCGTTCGTGGTTGCATATTTTCTCACCTGAATAACTAATTTAGACTTTTGAAAATAAAAAGTCACATGGCACAAATTGAGAATTATAGCGCAATGTGTGAACTGATTTGAGCGATCAAGCTATAGTCAAACAGCGGCGGCGCACCCCGATGCAAGCATCGGGGTATTCGAATAAATAAAACGTGCGAGACGAGCGAGTAGCGTAACCGTCTCAAGCGTATTTCTTGTACTTGGCTTATCGAAATCAAATAGGATCGGCAGATAATGCAGATTTCGTAGTTCTTCCCTGACGGCGTCCAGTATAGCCTTGCGTTCTGGTTTGAAGTTTCCAAGAATCAGCACGGCTTTCGTAGTTATGGTGTCAATCGCTTGGCAGATTTTCTCATTATGAAGGAGGAGATAAAGGAACTGTGCGACTTCGAGGTTATCGACGGATATTGCAGGTTCGTCAAATGGGGTGATTATGAGATCCTTCTGTACGGCATCCTTTAGTCTTAGCCCCCAGGCAGACAATCCATAGACTCTGCATTCAGTTAGGATCGATCTCTCCAGGTTGGTATCGACGAGAATGGTACCTATAAGATCTGCTCCTGTAAGATCTACACCACTTAGATCTGCCCCAGTTAAGTTTGCTCCATTTAAGCATGCACCCCTGAGATTTGCCCCGGAGAGATTTGCCCAAAGGAAAAACACTCCGGGAAGGTTCGCTTCAAATAGGTTTGCCTCATTAAGGTTCGAAAAGCTTAGGTTTGCTCCATTGAAATCTGCCTTATGGAAGTCTGACCCAGCGAGACATACCCACTCTCCGTTGAGGTACGCCCATTCTCCGCTGAGGTCTGACCCAGTGAAGTCTATATAATCATCCGGATTGTCCTGACGCCACCGATTCCAAGCGACCACTCCTTGCGAGAGAACCTTGAGCTGTTCTTCGTTTGCCATTGAACTCGAATGAGTCCTACGTCTTCATCCTATAAACTTCTTTCAACTCAGCTAATCGAACGATCTCGAATCGTGCACCAATCACGAAGTAGTCCGACTCATGCGGATGCTCTTGAGTCTCATCCGCCATACTTTTCTAGACTTGGGACGGAGAGTGAACTCAAACCCGCAATTCTCGGCAAAAAACTTAAAGACCGAATCGAATAATAAGATTAAATGGCGAGCCCGCCGATGGTTGCCAGCGAGCCTGCCTGCCAGTTAATCCCGAAGCGTCCTCCTCCCCTTATGCCTGTAAGCGACAGTAACCCGCAGTGGGTTTGCTCCCTTCCGGGCCTGAACCGGTTCCTGCATTTATGGGAAGCGAATACCGCTATGAAATTGGCGCTATTCGCTTTCGGGAAGTAGGTGAGGTGAGGACATTAGTCCGATCTATGAATTCTCGCGGAAGTAGAATTGTGACGCACCTGTTACTAAATGGTACCTAACGCTCTTTTATTGGCCTCTCCTTTTTAATCTCATAGAGTAGACCAGCATCTACCTTTTCTGCTATGGCACCCGAACGTCTTGAATCGGAAGATTGAGGTTTTTGGGTTTTACATGGTTTTTCTTGCATTTTTTTTCACCCCGTTGGTATTATCTTTGGTGCTATAAATGCGATGCCCATGAATATAACTCCTATGGCAGATCCTATCAATAACAATATAAAACTCCATGAAATAGAATATGCCTTTTGCCCTCGTTTTTCATTATTTAATTGGAAGGCGGATACAAATGCTACTATCAGATTATCTAGAATGTCATCTTTTGTGTGTGCATCGTCTACAACATAATGTTCATAAAAATATGGTGGATTAGGGACAATCGTTATATTATATAATTTATATGCACGTAGTGCAAATAAAATTGACAATAACAATAGAATAAGACCAGTGATTAAAGAAAATAGAGCTAAATTATAATAAGATATGTAATCAATTAACAGTTTTGTTTTATCAATATCATTAAGAATACTTATGCCAAACCCCGAGTATATGCCTACTATTACCCCTACAAAAGTAATGAAATTGCTTGCTTTTGCATCTAGACCATCCATGTCTGTAATAGTAAAATCGTAAGCTGCTTTGGTTACCTCATAGCAAAGTTGTCTTTTATTATTTCGCACTTCTTCAGAGCGATCTAATTGGACATTGTTATCTTCGACCGGAATATCCATCCAATCCCTCCAAGTAGGACCATTCTATCCTGGAAACATTTGCCAAGCTATTTGGTTTCTTCGGAGTTTTTTGAGTATTCTTTATTGAATTCGTTTTATTATCCCTTGTCGTATCATGGTTTGGGACACAATCGGCATTTAGTCCGGAACCTTAGCATGCGTGCATCATATTATTGCTCCCGCAAGTTCCTTTCAGATACTTAAGTTCGTGGTCGGTCTTTATTTGTGTTTTTCTGAGTTATGCTTCTCGATCGCTTCCTCTGATACGATTCTGATTCCGAAAGCAATGTTGCCAGATTCCTTCTTCCCTCTCTTGGTATTTATTAACATATCTGTGAATTTTTCTGCGCATATGCAGCATATGCCCTTGTCCCCGCCTATCGGATTCACGGATTCAGAACTGCCACAAAATATACATGATTTCTTTTCTGGAGTCATTATATCCCCTAAACGCCGCATTTTTTTTGCAGCACTTGTCAAGTGACATATAGGTCCTTTCCGGTTCCAGTTTCTTGTATTGCTCATCTGAATATGCTGCCATTTATCCTCTTTGGTTGTCATTCAAGACATGCCCAAACCATTTTTCATTGGTAGCATAGTTATAGAATAAAACTAATATAATCAAGATTAAATGGCGAGCCCGCCGACGGTTGCCAGCAAGCCTGCCTGCCAGTTAATCCCGATGCGTCCTCCTCCCCTTATACCTGTAAGCGACAGTTACCCGCAGTGGGTTTGCTCCCTTCCGGGCCTGAACCGGTTCCTGCAATTATGGGACACAGACCTTCCTTCAGGATGGCCCATGGACCGATGCTATCCCTACAGGACGGAGAATCATTGTCTGCAACGGGACTGAGCATGCAGATCTCAAAGTCTTCCGTCAGCTTCGCCCCCCGCTTATCGACGATTTCGGGTTATAGGTGACGCCGAACCACCCGGACTGCCCGCCACTTTTAATATTGAGGTGAGTAGCTATAAAGCTAACGCGAGAAAAGGGGACATGACAAATTATGGCTGAAGATTTAGCGGGAAACATGGGTTTCATAATGGGCAACAAACAGCGCGAGAGGGTTATCCAAATTTTAGGCTCCAAGGGCAAGATGGCCGCAGAAAAAATCGCTAAGGTGGAGCACATTCCGGCACCTTCCGTCAAGAAGATGCTTTCAGAGATGGCCGAAAAGCAGATCGTCTCCGAGAGCGAGGGCCTCTGGTGCCTGACCGAGACAGGAAAGGATCTCGAGAGAGAGATGAAGAAGAGGACCTGAGCGAAGATGGAGCTCATGGATGCGGTTCGCGGGCGCAGGAGCGTGAGAAGCTTCCGGGACCAGAGCGTGGAAGAAGAGAAGCTCGAAGCCGTCCTGGAGGCCGGTCGCCTGGCTCCCTCCGCCAGGAATATGCAGGACTGGAAGTTCATCGTGGTGAGAGACCAGGCCACGCGCCAAAAACTCGCCAAAGCGGCCAGAGATCAGCAATTCGTGGGAGAAGCGCCGGTGGTCATCGCCGCCTGCGGCACCTCCGACCTGGTCATGACCTGCGGCCAGCCGGCCTATGCCATCGATGTGGCCATCGCCGTGGACCACATGACGCTGGCAGCTCAATCTCTGGGCCTTGGCACCTGCTGGATCGGAGCCTTTTATGAGGATCAGGTCCGCGAGATCCTGGGGGTTCCCGCGAACATTCGGATTGTGGCCCTGCTGCCGCTCGGCTATCCGGCCCAGAATGCGCGAGCCACTCCCCGCAAGAGCCTGGCCGAGGTCGTATCCTACGACCATTGGTAAATAATGGCGCAGCAATCGCATAAATCGCAATAATCACAGCATCGCAATAATCACAGCATCGCAATAATCACAGCATCGCAATAATCACAGCATCGCAATAATCACAGCATCGCAATAATCACAGCATCGCAATAATCACAGCATCGCAATAATCACAGTATTGCAATAATCGGCCTCGACGCCTGCGGCGAATCTTTTTTGAAATTCAGCTATCGGCCAGCAGGCTCTCCAGCTTCACCAGGCAGGTCCAGGTCAGGATGAGCTGGGCCACGCCGATGCCGTTCACATACTCCTGCCGCCGGTCGGATATAACGGCATGAGTTCCCAGCACGTCGCCGAGATTCTTCTCCAGATCCGCAATCATGGATTGATGAATCTCGCCGTCGATGGTCATGATGCCCACCCGCTTCCCGTAGTAATCATCGCGCTGAAACTCGATGGAGAAGTTATGCTCGGAGCTTTGCAGTATCTTGGCGAGATCGATGGTGAGGTCCACCTCCGAGACGGGCTGCTCCAGCATCTTCTGAATCAATCTCACGGAGTACCAGTCCGGTGCCGGACCCGTCTCCAAAAGAGTGTGATGAAACCTGGTATCCTGGATCTTGACCACGATCTCGGCATATATCTTCTGAACATCGACGTAGAGTTTGTAGTCCGGCTCGCGCTGCAGGATCTCTGCCTTGACCTGTTCGGGGTCGTAACCCCGCTCCCCCACATCCCGGCGTACCTTCCACAGCCTTTTCACGGAACGCGAGGGGTCCACGAAGATCTTGAAGTCGATGGCGTTTCTCAGCCGTGCCGTGTAAAGGGGATGCAAGCCCTCCACGATGATCACCGGCGCGGGGCCAAAGGGAACCGTGCCGCTTATTTCGCCGCTGCTGTGGTCATAGACCGGCTTGTCGATGCCTTCACCCCGCCGCAGAGCCTCCAGGTGATCCGCCAGCAGCTCAAATTGGTTGGCGGCGGGATGAAGCGGTGTTATGTTTCGCTCTTTGCGTTGCTTTCGGTTCAGGCAGTGGTAGTCATCCATGGAAAAGGTGGCAACCATCTCCTCCCCCAGTATTCTCCTGATGCCCTTTGAGATGGTGGTCTTACCTGAACCGCTATCACCGGCGATGCCAAACACGAACACCTTGCCCGAATCCCTGATCCTCTCCAATAGCGACGTCATCAGTCTTACCTGAACCGACTATCTTTTGCAAGGGATTTAGGCCTTTTCCGTGAAGCAGTCACCCTCAAGCAGTTGTATTGAGGTTTCAATCCACATGCCGGAATTCTTGAGATGCGGCTGCCCTGTCCCCGCGAATGGCGATTCCCATGTGGATCTGCTCGCCTGTGTCTGATTCATCCAGACCGCGCCAGTTATGCCACCGCTCATCGAATTCCTGGCGTGTCATTATGCCCCGGCTGCCCAGAAGATAAGGATCTTCGAGATAGACGAACTTATCATCCATGCCGATCACCACCACCCAGTGGCCGTCGCCCCAATCGTCGGCCCAGGATTCATTAGCCTGCGAGACGCTTCTCCAGGCCTGGCAGTCCACAATAACCGGAACCCCTTCCCGTAGATATGCTTCGAGATCGGCAAGGGAGAGATTCTCTTCATAGGTTGCATTCAGGCCCATCTCTTGAGCGACCCTGATTATATCGTCCGGATACGTACCGGATTCGGGATTGGTGTTGAGCATCTCCCTCATATCCTCTTCGCCCATGTCTCTGCCCCAGTATCCGACAACCGCCTGCAGGGCGGCAGCTCCACAGGAGTATTCCGTGCTCTGACGAGTGTCCGGCATGCCGAATAGTGTCTTATTCAAGGGATAACTCGCAGGAATTCCCAAGGTCGTGTCGTCTGCAGAAATCTGTCCGGAAGAGACCGAAGATACCGTTATGAATAATAAACAAAGAATAGCTGAAAATAACTCCCGTTTCATAGCAACTTTTGCTATCTATTTGTATATGTTTTTTGCGCCGCGGGCGGTAATTACTCAAAATTGAAATGTCTCATTTATTCTGCTTCTCTTTCACCAGGCTCTCGAACTCGCGAGTCCGGTCGATGTCCTCCAGCTCTCGTTTCTCGATTATCGCCGTCTCCTCGATGCACTCAAGCTTGGTCTCGCCGTCCACGATCACTGCAGACTTGGTCCTGGCCACCGCGGAGAGGCTGCTCATGAGCCGGGCCTTCTTGAGCATGCTCTGCGAGAACTTGCTGACGCCGGTGAGCACGACGAGGTCGTCGTCCCTGGTTATGGCATTGAAAGGAGCCTGCGCCGTGGGAACTACCTCAAAGCCGATCTCAAGGAGCAGCCGCAATATGTTATCAGTGACCTCGCCCGCTGCCTCCTCCATGCTGCCGAAGTGGAATGGGTCCACCGGCTGAATCAACTCCTGCATGAACAGCTCCTCCAGCTTCAGGGCTACATCCACGGAGGTATCCATGCTCTCCGTCTCATACTTGCTGATGGTTCTGCGGGACACGCCCAGATCCGAGGCCAGAGAGCCCAGAGATATGCCGCGCTCAAGACGAATCTGACGGATCTTGGCCCCGTCGAGACGCACATACAAACCACCGTGAGCTGCATAAACCAGGGGCAGCTCCTCTTCCAATAGACAGTCCGCCAGAGTGGAGAGGCTCAGCGTGGGAATTCCGTAGCGAAAATAGACCGCGCCCGGCTCCAGATATTGGTCGCGAGTCTTCTCGCCCACTAAGAGGGGGCTGGCGAAAAGATGCTTGGCCAGACGGCGAACCTCGAGGGCCGTCTGCTCATTCAAGCCGTCGATGTTGGAGAGGATCTTCAGCAGCAGGAACATGTTGCCCTTTCTGGCAGCCAGATCAAAGCTCCTGGGACGGAGATAGCAGCGATCCGAGGTAGAGAACCCGGCCTGCACCAGAACCTCTTCCACGCGCCCGGCGAGAAGTTCCTTATCCATCATTATATATCACCGTTTGACGGCTATTTAAGGTTGACCATGTTCATTGGAATTGATGATACTGATTCCGAAAGGGGCCTGTGCACCACCTACCTCGCAGCAGTGCTCATGGAGAGGCTAGAGGTCGTGGGCAAGGTAGTGGGCTTGCCGAGGCTGATCAGGCTCAACCCCTGCGCTCGCTACAAGACGCGCGGCAACGCCGCCCTGGCCTTCGAGCTGGTGAGCGATCGACCTGAAGAGGCAAAGGAGATTGCCTTAAAAACGGTTCTGGAGCTGTCCGACTTCTCCGGGTCCAACACCAACCCCGGCCTGGTGATCGCGGATAGCGTGACGGCTGAAATGACCTCGTTCTACCGTCGCGCAGTGGCAGAGATCCTGGAGATCAGCGATGCCAGAGAGCTTCTGGAGGAGGAAGGAATCTGGTACAAGGGTTTCAAGAAGGGGCGCGGACTGATCGGCGCGCTGGCGGCCGTTGGAGCAGACCTGTCCGATTATACTTACGAGCTGATCGCCTACCGGGAGCGGCAGCGCTGGGGCACGCCGAGGGATATTGACGCGCTTTCGGTCTGGAAGGCGGATGCCCTTACCTATCCCCGCACCTGGGATACGGTGGATTGCCATAACAAAAGAATCGTCTTTGCACCTCACACCGGCGACCCTGTGCTCTTCGGCATTCGAGGAAGCGATCCGGATGCGATCGAAGAGGCCTTCCGGACCATAAAATCCGAACCCTGGGAGAGAAGAGTCCTTTACAGGACCAACCAGGGCACGGATGCCCACATCCTGGATGGCGCGGTTGCCGATGTAATGGACAGCCAGAGCTACCGGCTGAAGGGCGTGGTGGCTCAGCCGCCATCTGTCATTGAGGGCGGCCATCTCTTCTTCATGCTGCAAGACGAAAGCAGAAAAGATCTTCTGAAATGCGCCGCCTTTGAGCCTACCAAGAACTTCCGATCCATTGTCTCCAGGCTCATGCCCGGCGACGAGGTTGAGGTCTATGGCGCAGTGCGTGATGAGACCCTCAACCTGGAGAAGATGAAGATACTATCCCTGGCTCAGCAGGTGGTACGGGAAGCGCCCTCCTGCCCAAAGTGTCGCCGGCGCATGGAATCCGCGGGAAAAGGACAGGGCTATCGCTGCCGGCGCTGCAAAACCAAGACCGCAGGCCGCGAGCGCAGGGTCGTGGTAAGGGATTTGGAGACGGGCTTTTATGAGGTGCCGCCCTGCGCCAGAAGGCATCTCTCCAAGCCACTCGTGCGCGTGAAGGGCGAGATCGCGCACCCTAGCCGATAGAATTAACTCAATCAGAAGACAGAATCAGAGATACAATTTGCGAGAAATGGGGCAAGAATCAAAAGCGCAAAATCAATATGCATAAATCATAAGCAAGAGGTCAAGAAAATAAAGAAGGTGGATTCTTCCACCTGCTGCCAATTTTTTGGAATATTTACTTCTTGAAAGCGCCTTCCAGGGGCGGGATGACCTGCTTCTTCCTGGACAGGCACTTCTCCCTGTAGACGGAGTTGTTGGCGAGCTTGCCGCCGAAGGCCTTCTCAAATCCTGCGGCTGCGGCTGCATTGCCCACGAAGAGTAGATCGCTGGCTTCCTTCATGACATCGGTAAGCATGAGAACAACCATATCCAGCTTCTCGGCATCCTTCATCTTATTCATCTCATCAAGAATGGCGGCCCTCTTGGGAGCGAGATCCGCCAGGTCCATGACCTCGACCTGCCCGACGCCTGCCTTGGTTCCGGAGAAGTCGAACTTCTTGAAGTCGCCCATGAGAATGTCCTTAGCCGACTTGGTGGACATATTGCTCTTGGCTTTGAGCAGCTCCATGCCGAACTTCATCGGATCTACGCCTGCGATCTTGGACAGCTTCTCCACTGCCGCCTTGTCGCGCGGAGTGCACGTCGGCGACTTGAAGAGCACTGTGTCGGAGAGAATGGCGGACATCATCAGGCCGGCCATCTCCTTGCTGATGGGGACATTGTTCTGCTCGTAGAGATTGGCGATAATTCCGCCTGTCGCGCCCACGGGCTCATTGAGAAAGAAGATGGGCTTGCCTGTGGCGAGGCCGCCGACCTTGTGATGGTCCACAACCTCAACGATATTCTCCATGTTCAGCTTATCCACAGCCTGAGCCATCTCATTGTGATCAACGAGGATGACCTTCTTGTCGGTGGCATCGGTGAGCTTCTCAGGATAGGGGACCTTGAAGTAGTCCAGCAGGAACTTGGTCTCGCCATTGAGATCGCCAGCGGCTGCAGGGACTGCTTCCTTCATTCCCAGGGCATTCTTCAAGTTAGCATAGGTTATTGCAGATGTTACAGAATCGGTATCCGGACTCTTATGCCCAATTACATAGATCGTGTCGGTCAAACGAAGCACCTCAGCATTGTTAATGTAGAACTTCGACTTAAACCTTACTAGGCAGCCCGGCTGCAAGCCAAAGAAAGAACCTGCCTCATGCAGAAAGCCTTATAAAACCTAGCAGCATTTTACTCATGTCCCTTTAGAGGGCTGTCACGAGCTTAGAAGTTGTTTTGCTGTGAGTGCTGGTGCAAGAAAGGGACTACAGGCCGCATTGATAGGTCCTTATGGTAGGATATTGACGACTAATGGTCTACCTATGACCATGAGACAACCCAAATGCGGTACAGACGCCCGCTGCGAGGGTTACTGGACTGACTGCGGAAAATCCGGCGAATGACGTGCCAGAGTTAGTATCGGGCGATAAATAACCATTTTTGTGCAGCTGTCGGTCATCGATGCCGCTTCAAATTATTCATAAGAAACATTTGGCTCGAATATTTTTGGCAAATTTAATGACGGAATTTATTAAAAGCGATTTTGTATCAAGCGGCGGGCGCACAGGATCGCGGATGGAAGGCTGATTTATGGGCTCACGGCGACAGTTTGATCTATATTTGCGATCCTTCTCAAGCCCCGTGAAAGGCCTGCTCATAACTCTGGAAGGCATCGACGGCTCAGGGAAGAGCACCGCAGCCCGGCTCATCGCAACAAAGCTGCAAGAGTTCGCGCCGCGATGCAAGATTATCCTTACCGCGGAGCCGACACGGGGCGTAGCGGGCAGGATACTGAAGGCGCAGCTCTCGAAGCCCGGCGAATCTGAGCCGTCCATTGCCAGGCGCATGGAAGAGCTCTTTCTCTTCATGGCCGACCACGCAGACCAGCTGGAGAGATTGATTTATCCCGCTCTGAATGAAGGTGCAATAATCATCTCCGATCGATATGCAGATTCGACGGCGGCTTATCAAGGAGTGACTCTTCAGGGCATCGTCCCCGATCCGCTGCAATGGATCAGAGATATTTACGGACCGTGGAACAGGCTTCCCGATAAAACCCTGCTATTTTCGCTGGACCCAGCCGTGGCTCTGCAGAGGATGCAGTCACGCCCGGAGCGCGAGAAGTTCGAGCGGCTCGAATTCCTGCGAGAGGTGGATAAAAACTTTCGGCGACTGGTCGCGCTGGAGCCGGAACGCTTTGTGATCATCGATGCCAGCCAAAAGGCCGAAGATGTCGCCGGCCAGGCCCAAAAGCAAATTCTCGAACTCTTAAACAGACCGGGCCCGCGAGTTTAATCGGGCAGATTCCGCCATCAACCCCTCGCGCGGGAGGGCTATGTCGATCAGCTTCTTGGCCCAGGCCAGCTTCTTCCTCTTGCGAGGCGTGACGCTCTCATCCTCGAAGTCAAAGCCCACCAGTTTTATGGAGGCCGCACCCAATTCCTTTGCCAGGAAGACGCACCTATCACCATCCGTAAAGCCTCCGAAGTTGTGGAGGCCCTCCGGCGGCCGACACTGCACGGTTCCCACGACATCTTTTAGCTGCGGTACGTATCTTCTCAAAGCATCCAGGTTATCTCCGTGAGCATGGACCACCGCCACTGCGCCTTGCAAATTTGCCAGTCGGATGGCTTCAAACGGGCCGTCCAGGTCAGTAACTACAATATCGGGAATGATTCCCCGGCTCAAAAGGACTGCTGTCGCACCATCGGCTGCGATAGTCGTAATATCTTCTCGGAGTTCTGAGTCGTCCAGGCAATCCAGCTCCGCGCCCAGTGAAGGCGCATTCCCGCAGACCACTACTTCACGGCCGTACACTCGCTCTTTCGCGGCAGGCATGCCCGGACTTCTGTCGCAAAGGAGATCTTGTAGCAGCTTTGCCGCCTCCTCATCACCGGAGCGCGAGAAGCCAAAATCCACCAGGATAGCCAGGTAGAGCAGCTCCCAGTCAGCGAATTGCATAGAGGCAAATGGGAGGTCCACATTAAGGCATTTTCCCCGCAAGCTCAAAGGCCGCGCAGGATTGAGCGCGGAAATGATGCCGTAAGGATCGTGAGATAAAAAGGAAAGAATAAGGGAAAAATCCCTTATTATTTAGTTGTAGATTCTTGGGAACTGGGCCTGGGTGGGTGTCTTGAAGCAGGTGCAGTCAAAGATTCCCTTGGCAGACTTGAATGTCCTCTCACGATCGTAGTAAGACATGTCGGCGAAACCGCCGAAGCAGCAGGGCAGCCAGTCATCTTTCTTCTGAATCAGATAGTAGGGCACCTCGATGGTCATGTTCTTCTCGATGTGATAGGTTCCCCAGTAGTCCTCATCGATATAGATGGATGGATTTTTCAACGCACTATTCAGCGGATCAACACTGGTCGTGCCAGGGCCTAGAGTCGATGCACCGAGCCAGCTGGCGAGATCCGTGTTAGCCTGCAAGACGCCGATATGAGCCTTGCCGTCCGTTACATCTTCATTGATCTTCATCTGAGAGTATCCTACACCGACCTTCTCGGGATCATAGGTGTAGTTGAACTTCTCTTTACCGGTGAGCTCCAATTCCTTATCCAGAGCATGGGCGTACTCGACCTCATGCAGCATGCTGGTGCCGGCGCGGTAGTTCTTCAGCTCAGTCCTCTCTTTGAGCAGGGAGCTGTAGTCCAGCGGGTTGGCTGCATAGTAGCCGGTTCCGACAGCGATCCTCATGGGTGCGTAGACCATGGCGTTGTCTTCCTTGAACTGAATGCAGTTCTGGTCGAAGTCGTTGTAGTCGGCGTAAGCATTGCGAGTGGAACGGTTCAGATGCTGGTAGACCAGGACGGCCTCATTGTTTATGGAGCCGCTGCCGTGAGCGTAGTTCTTAAAAGCCACGTTTCCGGCCTTGGCATACATGTAGGTCATGAAATAGCCGTTGCCTTGCACGCTCTGCTCGAAGTTGAACGTGGTATTCTTCTCTTGATACGCATTCGGATATGTCATCGTCGCCGGAAAAGTCGGCCCAGGATATATTCCATCAGCGTGTACAGCCACAGAACATCCTATAAGTGCAACTAAAATCATTGCTATTGATGCTGCTAGCATAGCTTTCTTCAGATCAATCCCTCCATCTAAAGCGAATAACGCTATTATGTCTAATGATCCTGTATTGTGTAGGTCAACTCACCTATTTTAATCTGTTGATTGCTGTTTATAAGCATCGACAAAAATTTCGTATTGCAGCTGACAGGTTAGGCCTCATGGTCATAAACCAGATCAATAGCTCCCGAAAACATTGCGATGAGAAGAATTATGAGAGCGACTTAATCAGGATAATAGCAACCTTGAATCCCTGATGCATCAGGCAAGAGCGACTAAAATTTAGAGGCGGTCCGCCCAGGGCAGCGGTTCGAGGAGATCATGGTATGAACAAATCATAATCATTATAACTGAATATAATTAATATCATTTAATGTCAACACGACTATTGAAAAAGAACATTTTATCCTGAGAACGCATAACCAAAAGATTAATACGTGAAGGGTTTTCTCGATATGTAGCAGTATGCTCGTTACTATCGATCCTATGAGACTATCTTTTGGTCATACCAATGGCATAAAAGCCATGTTGCTCACGAATGATTTCGAGCACAGATAATAGTTATACAACGCAAACATCATCTGATCGGTAAATGAGTATATTTGGAACCCCACCATGTATAGTGCCGTAAGAGAAGCGCTTCGCCTTCGGGCGAAGGGTTCCCGGGTTTTTTGTCCCGGAGCGGGACTAGAACCCCAGCAATAGTGCTGGAACAGGAGGACAAACGGGGGATGCTGGCAGAACTGGAAGATAAGAGAGGCAAACTCAGGCAGGAGTCCCTTGCCTTCAAGGACAGACGCAGCCAACTGAATGCTGAAGCGAGCAAGTGGGCCGCAAAGCGAAATGAGCTCAACAAGGGCACCAAAGAGCTGATAGACAAGGCCCAGGAGCTTAAGAAGCTGCGGGACGAGAACAATAAGAACGTGGCTGAAGCCAAGAAGGAGAGGGACGAGTATAACGAGAAGACCAACCAGCTCTATGCAAGGATAGATGATATCCGCAAGAAGTACAATCTCACCGGTGAGCGCTCCATCAGAGATCTGCGCCGTGAGATAGATCATCTGGAGTTCAGGCAGCAAACCGAGGTCCTGAGCCCGGATAAAGAGAAGCAACTGGTTGATAAGATCGCCGCCCTACACGCAGAGTTTCGGAGCCGCAAAGAGCAGCTTGAGAAGAACGAAGAGCTGAGAAAGCTCCTGGATGAAGCGCAGGCCATGAGAGACGAGGCATCCGGGCACCACGATCAGGTTACCAAGTTCGCGGAGCTGGCCCAGGAATACCATGACCAGATGATCGCCACATTCAAGGAAGCCGATCAGACTCGCGCCGAAGCCGATGCCGCCCACAAGGAGTTCGTGAAGGCCCAGGAGGCCGCCGATGAGCAGCATAAAGAGTTCATCCGTACCCAAAGAGAGGTTCGCGACTTCGAGAAGGTCATCGTGGGCTTGAAGAAGAAGAACCGGGATATCAAGGAAGATCGCGCCAAAGAGGTTGCCAAGCGCGAGGCCGAAGAGATCCTTACCCACTTCAGACAGGGCGAGAAGCTGAACACCGCCGATCTGCTCAGATTGCAGCGTGCCGGCCTGGTTTGATTCAACTTAAAAATTAGTCTTGACGGGCAGAGATCCTGCCCTTTCTCAGATTTTAGAACCGATTTTATCAGCGATTGAACATCTACCAAGATAGCATAATTTACGATCGAGCGGTTCGCAGCATCGCTATTTTCAGGGCATTTGTCGAGATATTATCCGGAAAATATATAAAAAATAATATAAACTGCATGGTCCAATCGGTTATTGCCCTTTGCCCACACCTTGCATCCGCATCGTACAACGATTTTGCCCCTGATAGGCCCGGGATAAATCTCGAAATCTTGAATTACAGAGGACAGTGGACATATTCAGGCGAAAAGACCGTAAGGTTTTAAACATCCTTGCCAGATCTTCAATAATGAGTGAAATTCGCCTGCTCTTCGGAAGGCCCGCCATCCAGGACAGGAGAGAGCTGATAGCGGCTCTGCAGAGTCTCCGTTCCAGCCATGATTGCATAGCGCAGGCTTTGGATGCAGACAAGGTCGTCAGCGAAAAGCATATCGCCTTTGCTGTCGAAAAGGCCCTCGCGGCATTCGCTCTCGGAAGGAACATCGCCAAAGACCCGGGAGTCGAGATCCTGCGTTACGCCTCGGGAGAGCGGCAGATTGAGAGAGCCTTGAACATGGGAATCTCCGACACTACAAAGCGGCTGGCGCTGGTCCTGATCCAACAGAGCCGCGGCGGACGGTGGCCGGACACCGCCGGCATCGTCGAGCAGGATGCAAAGGGCTGCTCTTTTCAGATCAAGGCGGTAAAAGAGACTTTTAATATTTCGAATGAAGAGATTGAAGCCGTGGGCATTGAACGCATGGAAGACCTGGTCATCGAGAGGGTCGCCCTGGTGGATACATACCGTTGAAAGTGAAACAGGAAGGATGATTTTTACGATGAAGGAAGAGTTCTACACCCAGAAGAGATGGCTCAACTGGATGAATAAGGTCAAAGACAGCAACTTCAAGCTTACCGAATCGGATGAAAAGAATACGGGTGCCGTCTTCATTTACATAATGGACGACGTGGTGCTGGCCTGCCTGAAGGTCATCGCCAGATGCGAGCGCGAGGTCATCACGCCCGAGGAGGCCATTACAGAGATCGCGGGCATAAGATCGATAGTCTTCCAGGAGCACGAGTCGCTGGGAGAGGATGCGGATCTGATGCTCGAATCCCTGAAGACGTCCCTGGCGGCAGTGTTTGTCTCCAGCCAGCGCTATATCACCGGAAGCTTTGATCGCGAGAGTCCCCTGGATGAGCTGGTGCAAAGGGCAGTCGCCGCTGAGCAGCAGGAGAACCTGGACGATGCCTTCGATCTGCTCAGCCAGGTGGGTGCCAGAATCATCGGCGGAGAGAGCCTTCCCGAGCTTGGCGATCTGCCTTACTGCATGACGGCGGAGCTGATGGACGGCATCGATGCCATATCTGCAGCCATGCTGGGAGACGACAGCTACAAGGATGACGACGGAAGCGAGGACACAGGCGACGATTAGAAGAAGTGCCAAAAAGAGACGAAAAAGCTGAATTGGCCCTCAACAACATTTTAGGGCCTGGTTATCACTTCACATCCATCCTCTAAGATCACGACGGTATGCTCTGCCTGGGAGACCAGCGCTCCTTCTACCTCCCAGAGCACAGGGTATGGGTGCACCACGCCGCCGCGCAAGAGCTGCATCAATGCATATTCTGCCCTCTCGCCCTTCAGCCAGCGTCTGGCGAAGGGAAGCGTTTTATAATCTTGCTGGATCCGGCGCATCAGCTCGCGGGCCTGGGGCAGCCGCACGGGCCGGGGCATAGAAAAGCCGTAAATCTCGTTGATGGGCGCCTCGCTTATTCTGCCCGAGCCGTTCGTGGCAAAGGGCTCAATGGCGATGACATCCCCCTCTTTCAGAACGACGCCCTTCTCCATGGCCTTGTTGGGCACCACCGGATCATCGTGCGCCTCGTATCGCGAGAGACCGTGGCCGGTCAGATTGGATACCGGCTTGTAGCCATAGCCTAGAATGGTCTCCTCGATTACCGAGCCGATCTGAGCAGTGCTTACGCCCGGTCCAATCATCCCCAAAGCCGCCTGTAGAGCTGCTTCGGATGCCTTCACTAGATCAGGGTGGCCGCCAAGGTCGATGGTGATGGCGGCGTCGGCCACGTAGCCGTCCACGTGCACGCCCACGTCCAGCTTGACCATATTCTCGCCAAAGCAGCGCTCATCCTGGGGGGCGGGGGTGTAGTGTGCTGCCGCACGGTCCAGGGAGATGTTGCAGGGAAAGGCAGGCAGAGCGCCTTTGCGTCTGGTGGAATCCTCCACGAAATCGGCAACTTCCAGCAGAGATGCGCCCACCTTGACCATCGGTCGCGCACTCTCCAAAACCTCGGCCAGGATCCGTCCCGCCCTCCGATACTTCTCCAGAACTTCTGCGTCCATTATAATCCACTCGAAGAATAAGATGAATGATATTTTGAACTGATCTTCAGAGCACGAGAGTTCTCTCGAAATGAGTGAAGTTTTCGCACCCAATCTCGGTTACGGCCACCATGTCCTCGAGCCGCACTCCGCCTATCTCGGGATAATAGAGCCCCGGCTCCACGGTAACCACCTGGCCGACCTCAAGAGTCTCGCCGACCTCGCTTAAAGAAGGCCGCTCATGCACCTCCAGACCGACGCCGTGCCCCGTGGAATGAGTGAAACCCCGCCCATCTCTCTCCGGGTAGCCGCGCTCCCGGAAGACGGCGCAAACCCGTGCGTGAACCTCCTTTCCCGTGACGCCTGAGCGGATGGCCGCCAGCCCTGCGTCCTGGGCCGCGGCTACTGCTTCATAAATCTCCTGGATCTCCGGCGGAGCCTCGCCCTTCAGCACGGTGCGGGTCATGTCCGCAAAGTAGCGGCTGCTCCTGGAGCGCGGAAAGATATCGATCACAATCGGCGAATTGGCCGGCAGCGGACCTGACCCTCGCGCATGGGGGTCGGCCGCGGCTTTTCCACCCGCCACGATGGTGTCCACCGCCTCGCAGCCGTCTTCGAGCAGCGAGACCTCGATTTTGCTTCGGACCTGTTCCGAGGTCAGAGGTTGATCGTCGCGAAAGAGATGCTCGCCGCGAGGCTCGGAGCGGGCGATCAGATTCACGGCCTGGCGCATGGCCCTCTCGCAAGCCTTCTGGGAGATGCGGATGGCATCCAGCTCATCCTCGCTCTTGATCGCCCTCCAGCGAGAGACGGGGCTCTCCAGCACCACGACCTGGAAATCCCCGGCCAGGTGCTGAAATATTCCTGCCGGAAAGCGGAAGGGCACACCCAGGCGCTCTACATCATGATCGTGCAGGAACTCTTTGAGCACCTGCAGATATGCTTCGTCCGGTTTTCCGGATGAGCGCAGCTTATCCATGATCGCATACTGGGACGTGCTGACAACTTCATCTGTTACTGATTCGTTCCGGGCCCGGCCCAGCTCCATGGAGGAGACGAGCAGGGATGTCTTCTCCTGCGCGAGAAGCGTGAACCTGTCGCCTGCCAGGAACTGAGAGAGATAGAACATATCGGCATCGCAGATGCTGTCACCGATGAATAGAATGCCGTCCACAGCGGCCTCGTCCAGAAATGCCCCGGCGTTAGGATGCACAGTCAGGTTACCTGCGAATGGATCTCGTCAGATCGGAGACAAAAGCGGTTACATCCTGGCTTCGCTCTACCGCCGTGCCGGTCACAATCAGGTCCGCGCCGGCTGCCACCAGCTCTGCCGCGACGCCGCCGCTGCTAATTCCCCCGCCGACGGTAAGGAGGACATCGCTGCCAATGGCTCTTTTCACCCCGGCCACCATCGCCGCCGGAATGGGCGAATCCGCGCCCGACCCTGCTTCGAGGTAAACCAGCCTCATGCCCATGAACTTGGCCGCGAGGGAATATGCCACCGCGAGCTCCGGCTTCCTTCTGGGAATAAGCCGGGCATCGCCCACCCACCCCACGGTGCCGCCCGGCTCGATGATGATGTAGGCCATGGGGAGAGGCTCAAGGCCGTAGCGCATGACAAGTGGCGCACCCAGCACCTGATTCTCCACAATGTAGGATGTTGAGCGGGAGTTGAGCAGGCTCATGAAAAATACGGCGTCCGCATTCTCGCAAAGGCCCGCCACGCTGCTGGGGAACAAAATGACGGGAAGATCGGTCTTCTGCTTTATCCGTTCCACCGTCTCATGAAGAACGATGCCCGCTGCGCCCACGGAGCCGCCTACCATGATGGCATCTGTACCGCCGCGAGCTGCAGCCTCGGCCATATCCGCCGCGACTGCTGGGCTCTGGGAGTCTGGGTCGATCAGCGTCAGATGTCCTGCACCACGCATAGCTACCGTGCGGCGCAGCAGCTCCTCGACCCTGCCCATCTCAAAACACCTGATGCCTAAGCGGTCTTGCTCTCCTTGGACTTCATCCTCAGGCCGTGATAGCCGCACTTGCGGCAGCGAGTCGCTTTTACGGGATTTCGCGCATTGCAGCGCATGCATATCTTGAGATTCAAGATTCTGTTTTCTGCTTCTGGAAATCTAGCCATAATAATCAGCCTCTAACCGTCCCTTCTTACATGGATATGAAACTTTCCATAATAAAATGGCGCCGGGGTTGGGATTTTCCTGACGGAGCTTGATCGCTCCACCATTTTGAACCCAAGAGTCCCTGAAAGGGACAACAGGTCTCGAGCCTGCCGCGTTTGGACTCCCGCCGCACGCCAAAGCAGCGGAATTAGTCCGCTCTGCCACCCCGGCCCAATTATTTTCCGTCTGGCCCATGCTTTATATCTGTTGCTCCCTCTATAGCCTTCCTTCAGGACAAAGAAATTCAGGTGTTATGATAATGTCTCTTCGAGAGGATGCACTAGCATTTCATAAAGCGGCCAAGGGCAAGATTGCCGTTCACAGCAAAGTTCCCTGCTGCAGCAAGCAGGATCTCGCCCTGGCCTACACGCCCGGGGTGGCCGAGCCCTGTCGCGAGATCCAGAAGAATCCCGACGATGTCTACGAGTACACCGCCAAAGGAAATCTTGTGGCCGTGGTGACGGACGGGACCGCCGTCCTGGGACTTGGCGATATCGGGCCGCTGGCCTCCATCCCCGTCATGGAGGGGAAGGCTATTCTGTTCAAGAACTTCGCGGGCATCGATGCCTTTCCTATCGCCATCACCTCCAAAGATCCGAGCGTTATCGTGGACACGGTGACCAGGATCGAGCCCGTCTTCGGCGGCATCAACCTGGAAGACATCAGTGCTCCTCGCTGCTTCGAGGTAGAGGAGCGGCTGAAGAAGACCCTGAAGATTCCGGTCTTCCATGACGACCAGCACGGCACGGCCGTAGTTGCCCTGGCGGCGCTGATCAATGCCCTCAAGGTGGTGGGCAAGGAGTTCCCGTCCATTCGCGTAGCCGTGAGCGGTGCCGGCGCCGCGGGCGTTGCCGTCACCAAATTCCTCTTGAGCTTCGGCGTCCGCGAGGCCATTCTCTGCGACAGCAAGGGCATAATTCACCGGGGAAGGCCGGACCTGAACCCGTCCAAGCAGGAGATCGCCAGGATCACCAACTCTCGCGGCGTTACAGGCTCCATGGCCGACGCCATTCGCGGAGCAGACGTCTTCCTGGGGCTCTCCGTAGCGGGCATCGTGACCCCGGCCATGGTCAATAGCATGGCCCGCGACGCTATCGTTTTTGCCATGGCCAATCCCGTGCCCGAGATCATGCCCGATCTGGCGCTGCAGGCAGGCGCTCGGCTGGTGGCCACAGGCCGGTCCGACTTCCCGAACCAGGTCAACAACGTGCTGGGCTTTCCCGGCATCTTCCGCGGTGCCCTGGACGTGCGAGCCAGCGACATCAACGAGCCCATGAAGATCGCGGCCTCAAAGGCCATCGCCTCCCTGGTAGAGAACGTATCGGAGGAGTGCATCATCCCCTCGCCCCTGGACAGGAGAGTCGTCCCAGCGGTGGCCGCGGCAGTCGCGCGGGCCGCGATTGAGACGGGGGTAGCAAGGCGGCCAAAAGATCCGGAAGATGTTAGACGAAATGCTGAAAAAATAGTGCAGGACTTTGAAAGAAGCGTTTAAGTGGTGAATGCCCTGGCGCGAAAAGATGCGGGAAAATGGGATGGCGCAACGCGGTCGCCATTCCAATGTGTCAATGGCATCCTCCCTGTTCTCCCCGAATGTCCGGGGTCTTTCAATGCGCTCTTCTGGCCGCCGTCGCATGTCTCTTGACCGCATCACCTTTTGCGGCCAGTATCCTGACGGTGACGGCCCTGGACCAGGATGATGATGCACTGCTGCCGTCCGTTGCCTGGGCCTTGACCTGATAGCTTCCCGAACTCGTCCAAACATGAGAAAGCCGAACGGACTGACCCGAGCCCACAGAGTCGCTTTGCGATGTGCTTCCATCTCCCCAGTCATAGGTATAGCACACGTTTTCTCTATCGGGATCTGTGGCATAGCTTGTAAAGAAGTAAGCCTTCCCGGTGTATCCGGTCTTGCTTCCGGAAGGAGTCGATGGCCTATTGGGCGCACGGTTGGCCGTGTCCGAGATCTTAACAACCAGAGAGGAGGACCATAAGGATTCAGCGTTCTTGCTGTCCCTGGCCATTACTTTCACAAAGCGCAATCCCGGCTGCGCCCAGGAGTGAGATGCGGCAACTCTCGTGTTTGAGCTTACTGGGCCGACCTGGGATGAACTCCCGTCGCTCCAATCAAAGATAAGAAGCACTGTGTCCCCATCCGGATCAATCGCCGAAGCGGAATAACTGTAAGTGCTCTGCATGCTGCCGGAAGATGGGCCGCTGGGTGCCAGGGGTCTATTCGGTGCCCGGTTGGAGGAGATGCTGACCGGCAGACCTGTCGACCAGACGGATGAGGCACCCTTGCTGTCGGTAGCCCTGGCGGTGACGCTGTAGGTCCCGGCCTTGTTCCATCTGTGCGTGGCCGTGCCCTGGGTTCCTGAATTCACCAGGCTTGTGGCCGATGTGCTCCCGTCGCTCCAGTTGAAGGTGTAAAGGACTTTGTCGCCATCAGGATCTGTTGCTGATGTGGCGAAGCTCAGGGCGCGATTGGCCAGTCCCCCGGCAGAGCCCACGGGAATGCCTGGCGTGCCGGGTGCGTTGTTGGTGCTGCTTGTGTAGCCCATATCCAGAGTCATCCAGTAGAAGGCATATCCGAGGCCCGCATACTGGCAGTCGTAGTTCATGTCCATGTTGACCCGGAAGAGCCCGTTGGGCCGCAGTGTGCTCTTGCCCCAGCTGTTCAGCATGATCCAGTAGCGATTATTGGGGTCCGTGTCGTCGTAGCCCACGCAGAGCACAGCATGACCTCCGCCGGTCTGGTAGCTATACGGGCTCGCGCAGTACGAGTCCGGCTGCCACACATCGCTCTCCGCCTTGGTGTTCCAGAAGCTCGTGAAGCCGGACCAGGCGGTGCCGGTGGGCAGGAAATATCCGAACCAGATTCCTTTGCCCTGCTGCAATACGTTCTTGATGTTGGAAATGGCCGTCTCCTTTCCTACGCCCTGGGTGGGAATGGTCACTGCAGAGATGGAAGAAATGGAATAGCTGGGACTGGTGGAGATGGATGAAGAGGACACCACAGAGCATCCGCCGCAGGCGCGACTTCCGTCTTTATATTGTGCATTCGCATTGGACCAGGGAATAGCCTTGCCCTTCGTCTTGTAGAAGCCGGCCAGATTCTCCAGCCAACCGCCGCAGCAGGCCCCGTTGACCCCGCAGCCGCCGTTATAATTGGAGTCGAGATACTGGACCGAGAGGCGATCTTTCACGCCCATCTGGCGGGCATAGTCGATCTCCATCACACCCGTTCCCGCCCAGACCCAGCAGTTGCCGCAACTCCCCTGATTGCGTTCGGAAGGCGTGTACTGCAGACTGTCAAGCAGGCTCCAGGAAGCGCCGGGTGCGCTGGCGAGCTCTGCCGCGAGTGCCGGGCTGAGATAGGCCCCCGGAGCATCGTTGTACTGCCGGGTCCACAGCCTCGCCTCGTCGGGCGTGGGATGCATGATCGCAGCCTCCTGTACCTGGGCCCCGGTCTCGAAATCCAGCGGCCCGGCGACGCCGAAGTCAAGGTCAAAGCCGGGCTTGTCGGTGAGGTTTACCAGGTAGGATCCGCTTCCGGGCACGGTCAGGTTCCATCCCTCAATGAGATCTTCCGATATTGAATACAGTCCTGGCGAGAGATCGGCAAAGCGATAGTGCCCCTGCCGATCCGTTGTCGCCGCAGCAATGCCGGTCCCATTTTGCATCAGCTGAACCGTCCAGCCCTTCAATCCCGGCTCACCTGGCGAGCGAAAGCCGTTGCCGTCCAGATCGCGAAATGTTGTGCCGTTGAGAGACAGGCTTCCCGCCGCAGGAGTAGACGAATTGTCGTTTGCCCCGACGGCAAGCTGCGATGCAAAAATCACCATGATTATTATTAGGGAACGAATTCCCCCCCACGATTGCCACCCCATTTTAATACACCAATTATATTTGTAACAAGTAAAGATATAAGGATTGCTGTTTCTCTCGAATATATCTCGTTTGAATATATTTGCTTTAAGTTAAGATGTCAGAGGAAAAGGAGAAAATGGAAAGAGAAGCCGTTGAACGACGACCGAGCATGATTGTCGTGCATGATACCGTTTAAGGAATCGAAAAGGTTCGACTCCATTCAAAGAAACCACCAGATATTTGCCCGAGGACGAATAAGTGAAGCATGGGATGTCCATGAGCAAACAGCCAAAAAGCGGAAAGGAAAGCCAGAAACTCATCAAAAAGAGAATGGAAAACAGCCTGCCCTGGAGCATTTCCCGCTGGTTTGCCGGGCTATTCCAGAAAAAGAAGTGAGCTTCGGGATATTTCCGCTCTGTACTCGGCCTGCGTCTTTTCCTTCCGCACTCCCTGCCCCAAAAGCTCGCCGGATTATTTTCCCGCCAGGTTTGCGGCCACGGCCCGCGTCACATCCACAGTTTTGCAGCCGCCCCCCAGGTCCGGCGTCGCGATACCCTGCATCAAAGCCTGATCCACCGCATCTTCGATGGCCTGAGCCGCTCCCGCTTCGCCCAGCCACCCCATCATCATGGCTGCGCTGCGAATAGCTCCCACGGGATTGGCGATGCCCTTTCCGGCGATGTCCGGAGCGCTGCCGTGGATGGGCTCGAACAGTGCGCGCCGTTCGCCGATGTTGGCGCTGGCGCATAGACCGAGGCTGCCGATCACGCCCGCGGCCTCATCGCTCAGGATATCTCCGAAGAGGTTTGTGGTCACGAGTACATCGAATCGACCGGGATTTATCACCAGATTGTAGGCTGCGGCATCCACGAGAATATCCTCGACGGGGACCTGCAGGTCTATAGCCACCCTCTGGCAGGTCTTGAGAAACAGCCGGTCGCTCCTCAGGACATTGGACTTATGCACAATCGTGAGCTTCTTCCTCTTCAGAGCCAGGTCGCAGGCTACTCTCGCAATTCGCTCCGAGCCGCGGCGGGTTATCACCCTCAGGGTACGGGACTCTTCCTCGCCCACTTCTTCCAGGCCCGAGTAGAGCCCCTCCGTATTCTCCCGCACTATGATGAAATCGAGCGTCGCACAGTGGAAAGGCCGAATGTTGGCATAAAGGTCCAGCTCCTTTCGCAGCCGCAGGAGGACGCTCCTGTAATTGGGGTCGGGCGGCGTGGTGATGGCCCCCAGCAGGACGCAGTCGCACTGCCTGATAGTCTCCAGATCCTCCTCGGACAGGGCGAGGCCGGTCTTCTTCCAGCGGCCCAGGCCGACCTCCAATGGGACCTTCTCGAAATTCGCGCCCGCCGCTTGCAGAACCGTCAGGGCGCTCTCCACGACCTCGGGACCGATGCCGTCTCCGGGAATTACAGCTACTTTCTTAGCTCTTGCACCAGACACCTTGCCGCCTCCGCGATCTTCCAGGGGCCGTCTCCCCAGTGCACCACCACGCCCAACTGGCCGCCCTTGCGTGTCAGGCCCCGCCGCTCGGATTTGCAGCAGCGGGTGATGAAGGGCCCCGCCGGCTCAAAGACGGCCATGCTGCTCTTGAGAGGACAGATGTTACTGAACTCGTAGTCCTTGCCGGCATTGCCCGCCAGGAAGATCTCCCGCGAGACCTCGCAGCCCACAATCCGCGGCTTTTCATGAACGACCCTGTCCGAGTCCAGAGACCGGCCCAGGCCCGAGGCCCGGCAGGGATAGTAAACGCCGTCGCCGTCGAAGCCGCGCAGATCCAGAATGCGCGGCACAAATCGGACGGCAAGATCTCCCAGCACGCCGCACTCTTCCAGCCGCCTCAAGACCTGCACCAACCAGGGCGAATCAGGAGGCGATACGTCCAGAACCTCGATGGTGAGGATCTGGCCGGGATCGGGATCTTTGACGAAGGTGATGTGCTCGTCCGGCCCCTGGAAGACGACAGTGTTTGCTCCGCTTCTCAGGCAGACCTCCGCCGCCAGCTCTATCAGCCTTGCCCGGTTGCGGGTGTCCACCACTTCCGGATAGAATGAAATCTCCGTTCCCGAGGCGACGAGCTCCAGGCTCTCCACCTGCCGCATGAAGCCCTCGCCCCGGCTCTGCACCCGATAAAGCCGTGGACCGTCCCGGCTGATCAGGAACTGGGTGGCGAAGTAGATGGGCTCGCCCCGACGCTCTTCAGCCTTTATGCCTACAAACTTGTAGTCCTCGGGAAATATCATGGTCAAATCAGGCCCAAGCCTTTCTCTTTTCTGCGGTGGGCCACCAGGCCGCCATCCTGCAGTATCTCCATCAGGAAATCGGGCAGCTTCGTCCCCTGAAATTCCCGATCACCGACCGATACAATCCCTGAGCCGAGATCCACCCTGACCTCATCGCCTTCCCGGCAATCCACATCCGCTTCCACCAGCGGCAGGCCGACATTGATGGCATTTCGGTAAAATATGCGGGCAAAGGACCTGGCCACGACCGCGGCCACGCCGGCCACCAACAAGGCCCGCGGCGCCTGCTCTCGCGAGGAGCCGCTGCCGAAATTGCGGCCCGCCACCACAACATCGCCCTTGCGGACGGATGATGCAAACTGGGGGTTCACGCCCTCCATGACGTGCTCAGCCCAGAGCCGGGTATCCTTGGTGCGCAGGTACCTGCCGGGTATGATCACGTCCGTATCGATATCATCGCCGAAAATCCAAGCCTTGCCACGGATCATGATATACACTTCGTCATTCCTCGGTATTTGGTTTTTCCGCTGAAGAGACGGCCGTTCACTCGACCTAGGAACGCTGGGATTTTTGCGGCTGGAATTGGCCACCATCTGAAAAGGGTATTATATTCCCAAGTCGCAAGATATGTTAATCGAATTGGAGGTGAGGCATCTGCTGGAGATCGTTGATCTGTCGGTCAGCATCGGCAATAAACAAGTTCTGAAGAACTTCAACCTGAAGATCGGCCAGGGGGAGACCCACGCGCTCTTCGGGCCCAATGGAACCGGCAAGACTACTCTGTTGAATGTCATTGCGGGAATTCCCAGGTACACCGTCGAAGGAGGACGCATCGAATTCAAGGGAGAGGATATCACACACATGTCCATGGACGAGCGCGCAAGGCTTGGAATCGGCATGGCCTTCCAGCGACCTCCCGCCATCCGCGGCCTGCGGCTCAAGGATCTCATCAAGATCATCAATCCCAAAGCAGACGCTCGGGAAATCCTGAAAAGGATGGATTTTGAGGCCTTCGCAGAGCGGGATGTCAATCGCGGCTTTTCCGGAGGCGAGGTGAAGCGCTCCGAGATGGTTCAGCTCCTGGCCCAGCAGCCCGACTTCGTCATGCTGGATGAGCCCGACTCCGGAGTCGACCTGGAGAACATCAAGCTCATCGGCGAGGCCATCAATACCCTGACCCAGAAGGATCTGCGTCCCAGCGCCCGAACCAAGTCGGGGATCATCATCACCCACTTCGGCCACATTCTGGAGTACATGAAAGCCGACCGGGCCCATGTTATGCTGAACGGCAGCATCGTCTGCAGCGGCAACCCGGCGGAGATCCTGGGCCAGATCAAGAAGAGCGGATATGAGGGGTGTGCAGCATGCCTATGTCCAGCATAGAAGAGAAAGCGCGGTCGGCAAAGGAGAAGAAGGCTCTCTACGGCACCGATGTGGAATTGCAAAGCTACGAGTCCGAGGCCAAGCCCCAGGGCAAGGTGGAGAACGCGGAAGATCTGCCGAGCGTGGTAAAGAAGGCCGCTCTGGATGTGGGCGTAAAGCTTGACGCGGAATCCTCCGGCGCATACGTTCAGATGGACCAGACTCCGGTAGTGGCCAAGTCGCTTTATGAGGGCGTCGAGATCATGGACATGGCCTCCGCCCTGAAGAAGTACGACGGCCTGCAGGAATACTGGTGGAAGCTCGTCGCCCCGGACGCCGACAAGTACACTGCCGATGTGGCAGCCTCGCCCCCGGCAGGCTACTTCATCCGCGCCAAGAAGGGCATGAAGACCGTCTTTCCGGTGAAGAGCTGCCTGTACCTGGGCTCCACCAACCTCAACCAGCGTGTGCACAACATCATCATCGCCGAGGAGGGGTCGGAGCTGCACATCATCACCGGCTGCACCACCCCTGCGCATGTGCAGCGCGGACTGCATATCGGCGTCTCGGAGTTCTTCATCGAGAAGGACGCCAAGGTGTCCTTCACCATGGTGCACAGCTGGGGCAAAGAGGTGGAGGTCAGGCCGAGGACGGGGATCACCATCGCCGAGGGCGGATCGCTCTCCAACAACTACATCCTGCTGCGGCCCGTGAAGACCCTTCAGACCTTCCCCACGGCCACGCTTGCCGGTCGGGGGGCAGTGGCCAGCTTCAACACCGTCATCTACTCCACCATGGGCAACATCGATGTGGGGAGCAACGTCAACCTCAACGCACCCGACACCAGCGCCGAATCCATCTCTCGCGTGGTCTCCGTGGGCGGCGAGGTCATCGCCCGGGGCCGCATGACGGGAAGAGTTGCCGGCGCGCGAGCGCACCTGGAGTGCGTCGGCCTCTTGCTCTCGGACAAGGGCAGGATCTACTCCATTCCCGAGCTGGACGGCCAGAGCCGGGATCTGGACATGTCCCATGAAGCCGCCGTGGGCCGCATATCCGAGGAAGAGCTGGAGTATCTCATGTCCCGCGGCCTGACCTCGGAAGAGGCCACCAGCGTCATCGTGCGTGGCTTCCTCGATGTGGAGATCAAAGGACTGCCCGAGGAACTGAAGCAGGAGATCAAGAACATCACACAAAGAGAGGATCTGAAGGGAGCTTAGGAAAGGGCTCTTTCAGTTCCTCTCTTTAAGCCGAACCTGGCATGTTCTGAGCCGAAAAAGCGAAGGAGGGAAGGCTCTCTGTCCTTTAAGCGCCCGGAAGCTGCTGCAAGACTCCTGTGGGAGGCAACTATGGAGTGGTTGAAGGACGATGCCTCCTTTCTCGCTGCCGCGCTGGCTTACTTTAGCGTATTCTCCCTGGTGCCGCTGCTCATCGTAGTACTGATACTGCTGAACTACCTTTTCAGTCTGAATCTGCTCAGCGGAGAGACCGTGAACCTGGCTCAGGACCTGGCCATCAAGCAAGCGCCGAAGGTGGCCGGCGATATGATAGGCCGGGCCGGAAATCAAGCCGCATCCGCAAGCTTCACAGTGCTCAGCCTCTTAACCATGCTCGTTGGCGGTGCCGGGCTGTTCGTGCAGACCAAGAAGAGCTTGAAGATCATCTGGAAGCTGCCGGACGAGAAGATCCCCCTTAGGGAGATGATCCTCTCCTACCTTTCATCCTTCGTTCTCATCGCTTCCGTCGCCCTCCTTCTCCTGGCAACGTCTCTCGTCACAGCCTTTCTCCTCCCCGTCGGCAGGCAGATAGAAGATCTTTTGCCCATTCATCTGGGACTCTTGCGCATGCTTACTTTTTTCATCTCCTTTGTCTTCGTAACTTTGCTCTTCGCCATCGCCTACAAGACACTGGCAGGAGTGGAGCTGGATTGGCGAGATGTGATACCGGGCTCCGCCCTGGCATCGCTCTTATTCGCCGTGGGAAACTTCATCATAGAGGCTTATGTCAGCATCGTCAACGTCGGCTCGGCCTATGGCGCAGCAGGCTCACTGGTTGTCCTTCTCTTCTGGATCTACTACTCGGCGCAGATCTTTCTCTTCGGCGCCGAGTTCGTCAAGGTGCAGAAGAGATGGAGAGAGAAACATAAGAGCAACATACTTTCAACTACAACGCACCATAGTTAACGAATATGGACGCATCAAAAAAAGAGACGGCCAGACAGGAATCTGTCTCAATTGGGGCAAAGATTGCGCCTGCGGAAGCCAGACAGATCCGTGAGCTGATTGATGCGGGCGTTTATCTCAATGAATCCGATTTTGTAAGGGATGCCATTCGGCATAGGCTATCAGAGATAAAAGTAATAAAATGCCGGGATATAGACTATGAGACCGCCAAGAAGGAGTTCCTTGGATACTTCAAGCGGAAAGGCGAAGCCTGGCCGGATGAGGCGGCGATGGACCTTGAGCTAGACTTCGATCTGGTGATGAAGATCACGAAGGAAGTCCAGGGATAAGGCAGGCTGGAGGATGCATAGTGGACTCTTATGAGAAGAGCGATTCTCTGCATGGATCGAAGATCTACGCAGAGGCCAGGAAGATGGATGGACCAAGGGTAATCGTAAAGACCGGGAGGCACAGAGCGCAAAGCATTACTCTGGCGGAAAATGCTAAGGCGGTCATCATCAAAAAATTGAAATATGCATATGAGAAAGGCGATGCACTATCCCCAGGAATGTGACCGTTCAATTTAGAATGCTTCACTCATCCCGTTTCTTCTTTGCATAATCCTCTCGGATCGCCCCGGCCATCTCCTCGTCCGCCTCCACGATCAATGCCCCCATGTAATCGCAATTCTTGCAGTGATAGGTCTTGCCGGTGTAGCCTCCGGCCTCATAGTAAAGATCTGCGCTCCCGCAGACCGGGCAGACCTCACGGATCTTTTCTGGTTTCATGGAGAAGTATATCGCTTTGTAAGGGTTTTATATTTTGCTGCGAGAAAATTCTGCATGGAATCTAAGGCTATATGAGAGGCATAAAATTTGATGGAGAAATATTGGCCTGCTGGTCGATGCACAGGCATTCACGGGAGATAAAATGGATATCGCTTTCCTGCAGAGGGGACTCATCATCGGCTTTTCCATTGCCGCGCCTGTTGGGCCAATTAGCCTGCTGTGCATGCGTCGAACGTTGGCCGAAGGCCGGCTATCCGGCATCGTCTCCGGCCTGGGGGCCGCAACAGCCGACGCATTATTTGGGTGTGTCGCAGGATTTGGTTTGACCATCATCTCAAACATCCTGATCGACCAACAAACATGGCTTCGCCTTATTGGTGGCCTATTTCTCTGCTATCTGGGCATCAAGACTCTACTGGCAAGACCTGCAAAACAAGCACGCCTTGCAGGCGGAAGCGGCCTGATTGGCGCTTATGCCTCGACGTTATTTCTAACGCTCACGAACCCGATGACGATCCTTTCTTTCGCGGCATTTTTCGCCGGAACGGGTTTGGCAAGCACCGGAGGAAGCTTCATGTCTGCAGGAGCTTTGGTTTTAGGTGTTTTCATCGGCTCGACATTGTGGTGGCTCATATTGAGCGGCAGCGTTGGTGTATTTCGGGAGAAGTTTGACCAACAGGGGCTGCAGTGGGTAAACAGAATTTCTGGAGCAATTATCACGGGATTTGGTTTGGTCGCTCTCCTGAGTTGAATGAGATGAAAGCTAAAACAGCTTCATCAGCTCCTCGGCGATGATCCTGTATCCGGCCTCACTCGGATGATCAAGCCCGGCGAGGATCAAGGAGCTAAGCGGCGTTCCCTGCTCCACGCGCTCCATCCACGCGCCGTAAACATCCACAAATCCGACATCCATCTCCTCCGCCACCCGCTCCACGGCCTGATAGTAGTCCTGCACCCATTTGTCGTAGGGAGGCGTCTCCAGGGGCTGGGAGGAGAGGAGCAGGATCTCGGAGTCGGGACCCGATCGGATGCGCCGCACCATCTCGACGAAGTTCTCCTCGAACTCCTCCAGATCAAGGCCCAGCACGCAGTCATTGATGCCGAAGTTGATGGTGACCAGGTCCGGCTCGTAAGAGAGCACGGACCAGTCCAGCCGGGCCAGGCCGTCCAAGGTTGTGTCTCCCGAGATTCCGGAGTTGACCAGATCAATTCCCGCCGCAGGATACTTATTTTGCAGCATCTCCCGCCAGAAGCTGGGAAAGCCGCGCCGCACCGCAAATCCGGCGGTGATGGAGTCCCCGAAGGCTACGATGGTAACGCTGCGGCCCTTCTCCATATCCGCCCTCGTCCTGGCTACGAAACCCCTCTGATCCCTTTTCATGAGGAAATGGTGGAGATCAGCAAACTATTGGAGCTTTGCCCTTCGCCCGGACCATGGCCGCTTTCATCTCACGAACCAGGTTCTCCAGCCGCTCTATCTCGCCTCTGGCGATCAGGTCCACACAGGCAGAGCCCACGATGGCTGCATCCGCCCCGGCGCGGATGACCTCTGCCGCCTGCTCCGGCGTGGAGATGCCAAAGCCGACCGCTTTTGGCACATCGCCGGAAACGCGGGCGATAAGGTCTCTCGTATCCTGCAGCACATCGCTCCTCGCGCCGGTCACGCCCGTGCGAGCCACCAGGTAAAGGAAGCCGGAGGTCTCTTTCTCGATCATGCAGAGGCGTGCATCTGGCGTGTTTGGTGCCGCCAGGAAGATCAGGTCCACGCCGTGCTGCCGACAGGCATCTTTGAGCGGGCCTGCTTCTTCCGGAGGAAGGTCGGGCACGATCATGCCTCTGATGCCGCTCTTGGCACAGTCTTCAGCGAACTTGTCCAGGCCCCGGGCGTAAACCATGTTGTAGTAGCCCATGAAGATCTTGGGAACATCCACATCGGCCTCTGCGGCCACCTCGAAGTAGACGTCGGTATTCATCCCTGCCGCAATAGCCCGCTGGGCCGCGGCCTGGATGGTCGGCCCATCGGCGATGGGATCGGAGTGGGGAAGTCCCAGCTCAATTATGTCCGCACCTGCTTTCACCAGCCGCCGCACCAGATCGGGCGTCTCTTGCGGAGACGGATCTCCGGCGCAGATGTAGACGATCAGCAGGGGCCTGTGCATAAAGGCTTCAGAGATTCTCATAATCCATCACCGTCGCCAGGTCCTTGTCTCCTCTTCCGGACACATTTATTATCGCCATCTCACCCAGCGCCTCGGGCTCCTGCATGGCATAGCCCACGGCGTGCGCCGACTCCAGAGCCGGGATGATTCCTTCCAGTCGAGAGAGGGCCCGGAATCCGCGAATAGCGGTCTTATCGTCTGCCATCTTCGGCTGCACGCGGCCCGTCTCTGCCAGATAGGCCAGCTCCGGGCCCACGCCGGGATAATCAAGGCCGGCTGCCACTGAGTAGGACTCCAGTATCTGGCCGTAGGGATCCTGCAGGATCTTGGTGAGAGCGCCGTGCAGGATTCCGTCGGTGCCATAGCCCAAAGACGCGCCGTTGTCTGCCGTCTTGTCCGTCTTGCCCGGTCCCCTGCCTCCCGCCTCCACGGCCAGAAGG
>Ga0074195_1000359_pt1 | contig 96529 bp, 91 predicted proteins | sample EPASupsiteHSE623_FD_64525 | JGI IMG/M metagenome (GOLD analysis project Ga0074195, IMG submission 64525) | Bioremediated contaminated groundwater from EPA Superfund site, New Mexico - Sample HSE6-23 | ecosystem: Environmental > Aquatic > Deep subsurface > Groundwater > Contaminated ...
ACAAGTCAAGCCATGGTTTGGTTTCTTTTTCTTCCGTCTTGAAACTTGTAACTTGAACCTTGAAACTCGCCGCTGGTTCTGGTTCACTCACCGCAACCGATTCAACTATTGGTTCTGCTACAGATACCGGCGCCGCATGGTTAACAATATATTCATCTATCCAGATTTTTTTAGTAAACCAGTTGCGTCCTATTTTCTTTCCCTGGAGTTTTCCCTGCCTAATGCGCAGAGATAAATAGGCGGCGCTGTAAGGGCAAAGTCTTTCCGCCTCTATCGTAGAGATGAAAGCATCGGAGTTTCGAGTTTCGAGTTTCGAGTTTCGAGATGTTTCAATTATCTTTTCCTCTTCAGTCTTGAAACTTGTAACTTGAACCTTGAAACTCTCCGCTGGTTCTGGTTCGCTGGCCACGACAGGCTCAGTCGTGGGGACAACAACTGGTTCGCTAACAACGACTGGCTCTTCCGTCTTGCCAGCCAAAGGTTCCTTCCAGAGGATGGTCCGGTCAGCCTCTGGCTGAAAACTCGAAACTTGTAACTCGAAACTGTTCCCCCGGACAGACTCTATTTTTTGATCGAGCCACATCAAATAATCGTCCACCCACTCCAGCGTGGTGTACCAAGTTTCGCCGTGTTTTTCCGCCTTGAGTTTTCCGCGCCTGGCGAGCAGTATCAAATGCCCCTCTGAATACGGAGTCAAATCCGCAATCTCGGAGAGCGGTATAAATCCTTGTTTTGGTTTTTCTTCTGGCATCTGTGTTTTCTTTGATTTTTGTTTTATCCGATAAGAGATTAAAACGTATTGGCTGGAGATTTCCTGTTTTATCCGATAACAAAAAACCTGTATTCATTATAATTAAAATATACGCTGTCCGTCAACAGATTTTCAACAGAAATTCAACTTTTGAAATCTGGGGGTAAACTCTGGATAGAGCTTAAAAAATACCTTAGATTAGCCAATAGTCATCAAGGTTAAAAAATACGTCCAAACTGGAGCAATAATTATGCACAGATAGCTATCAGATAAATACCGATATTATCCACAATACAAAGAACCCCTGAATAAACAGAGGTTCTTTCGGTCTTGCTTTATTGGCGGAGTTTAAACGGTTATTTGTTCTCTTCTGGCGGGTTCTGGCCGTTCTTGTAATTGGTGATTGCCTGAAAAACATTAGAGTCGTCTTTCAGGTCCTCAATAAACAGTATTTGGTCGCGGTTGATATGCATGGCGTCGGTGGGGCCATGGAGCTCGTTGCCCAGCTTGACCAGCGACAATTCGCCCTGCGGATTGGCTTGCTCCTGGCCTTCCTGAGTTTGCTGCAAAGGACGCGTTACTTGCAGGTAATAAATGTCTTCTAAAACAACTTCCGCCTTGTTGTTTTTCTCGACCTTGCCGAAGTACACCTGGCCGTTCGACAAGAACACCGCTTGGTAGTCCTTATCAAAACCGGAGATGCTTCCTTGCCGCCACATCCAGCCGCCGGCTAAGATGATTAAAATTATTAATATCGCCCATCCCAGCGAGGATGAGCCTCCATATCCCGCGCGGTGGGGCGTTGGTGCTTGTTCGTTCATGATTTAAGTCTCCTAACGAGTTAATAGTTATAAATTGCGGATGACACTATTTTAACCCCTGCCCAGAAAAAGTCAACTCGAGCTCTGCTGCTTTGACTCTCTCCGGCGCTCAGCTTATACTGATACCGTATGAGCATCCTAGCGATAAACAAACCGGCCCGGCATGATTACGATATCACGGAATCTTACGAGGCCGGAATTAAACTGACCGGCGACGAAGTTAAAAGCTGCAAACTGGGACAGATTAATTTGGTCGGCAGCTACGCGGTTATAAACGAACATGGCCTCCCCTATCTCATCGGCTGCCGGATCGCGCCGTACAAACATTCCTCGCGCGTTAAGCCCCACGACCCATTGCGCTCGCGCCAATTATTGTTGCGGCAAAAAGAGGTGGCTGCTTTGATTGGTTCTCTCAAAGAGAAGCGCTTTACTTTGCTGCCTCTGGCTTTTCACAACCAACGGGGGCTGATTAAAGTTGAACTGGGTTTGGGCCGCGGTAAAAAACAATTTGAAAAGCGGGCCGCCATAAAAAAGCGCGACATTGAGCGCGAAGTTGGAAGAAAATTCAGAAGATAAGTTTCGAGTTTCAAGTTTCGAGTTTCAAGAATATAAAAATAAAAATCATGACAAAACTAACTAACCAAGAATTTAATCAACTTCTCAAAAATCGTACATTCGCTGTTAGTCTTCGAGTTATCAAAGTCGTTCAATCTTTACCAAATAACCGAGTCGGATGGAAGATCGGGGACCAACTTATAAGGTCAGGCACCGCAATTGGAGCTCTCACAGAAGAAGCCTGTATGGGAGTGAGCTACAAGGATTTTATAAATGGAATTCGCATGACACGCAAGGAAGCGAGTGAGACTGATTTTTGGCTGCGATTAATTATTGCCGCCGGATTAATTCCAAAAATACGTTTACAATCTCTACGACAGGAGATATCGGAAATTATTGCCATACTCACATCCATAGTAAAAAGCAGCGAGAAAAAATAGCCTAAATCTTGAAACTAGTGTTTTGGCTTGATAAAAACTCAAAAATAGGGTATATTATCTGGGTTCTGTGTTTAGAACACAGAACGATTCGAGGGGGTGTTTAATAGTCGAAAAATAAAGTATTTTAACAATAGGCGTCCTGTCAGGGCTCGGAACTGACAATAATAAATACCGAGCAATCAACATAACTGCCAACAGTTTTGTCAGCAAGGTAAAGAGCGCCTTTGGCGTTCTGAACTTTGCGCCAGCTTTCGCCTAACCGCGAAAGCCATCGCCTACTCTTGTCCGAGAGAGTAACAAGCGGTGTCAAATATCGGACTTAGCGTAATGTCGCCGCCTGTGATATTGCGCAAAACTTCTCAGGCAAAGCCGATTGGCATTTTGCGTTATTTTTAGCCAATTGACCAACAATAATAACGCTACGGACGTAGATTGTTGTTATTGTCTTATTTTCACGCGGGAGTATGACCCGCCACCTCCACCATCTTGTAACTCGAAACTTGAAACTAGAAACTTTCCTTATGCAAAGACGTTCTCCAGCTTTTTACCGCAAACGACTGGCCAAATACCAGATCCGTTTTAACGTCAACCGCCAAATCCGCGTTCCCCAGATTATAGTCATCGACGTAAGCGGAGTAAACCTGGGCGTTATGGACACGAGCGCGGCTGTGGCTATGGCCGAGGAGCAGGGTTTTGATTTAGTGGAAGTCCAGCCCAACCTGAATCCCCCGGTTTGCAAAATTATTGATTACAGCCAGTTCCAATATGAGCAAGATAAGCACCGCCAGAAGCAAAAAGCCAGGCAAAAGAAGGTCGCTTTGAAAGGCGTCCGCTTGTCATTCCGCATCAGCGATCATGACAAAGAAACCAGGCTGGCGCAGGCCCGGAAATTCCTGGAACAGGGCCACAAGGTCAAACTCGAGATTGTGCTGCGCGGACGCGAGCGCGGCTATGGCGACCAGGCTAAAACGCAAATGGAACAGTTCGCGCGCACCCTGGGCAATGACATTTTTATTGAACAGCCTTTTTCCAAGCAAGGCGGAAGGATTTCGTTAGTGGTTGCGCGCAAGGCTTGACACGTTTATATTTATTGATTAGAATACAGCAGTTATTATGCAAAAAATGAAAACCCAAAAATCAGCTTCCAAGCGGGTAAAAATCACCAAGAACGGCAAAGTTATCAAACGCGCTGCCGGCCAGGGTCATTTTAACGCCCGCGAACGCGGTTTGACCACCATGAACAAGCGCCGCGATATTTCCGTGCCTAATGCCACGGCCAGATCAGTAAAGAGATTAATGCCTTATGCCTAGAGTAAAAAGAGGAACGCACCATACCAAGCGGCGCCGCACTATTTTAGAAGCGGCCAAAGGTTTTCGTTGGGGCCGCAAGAGCAAGCTCAAGCTGGCTAAAATCGCCGTGACCAAAGCCGGCGCCCATGCCTACCGCGACCGCCGGATTAAAAAACGCGTTAACCGCGGCCTCTGGCAAGTTAAGATTAACGCCGCCACCAGAGCCAATGGCTTATCCTACAGCCGCTTTATTGACGCCTTAAAAAAGGGCAAAATCGAAATTGACCGCAAGATTTTAGCCGACCTGGCCGAGAACAACCCGGAAATCTTTGCCGCCATCGTCAAGCAAACCACTAAATAATCAAACTAAAAAAACCAGCTATATTGCCAAAGCTGGTTTTTTGATTTATTAATTGGCGGAGAGGGTGGGATTCGAACCCACGGAACCCTTGCGGGCTCAATAGTTTTCAAGACTATCGCTTTCGACCACTCAGCCACCTCTCCGTGCTGCAAACAGAATAAAAGTAGCACTTTTGTCTTATTTTGTCTATAAAACGCTATTGAAATTACTGAAACTTTCTGTTATGCTGTTCAAGTAATAAGGGGGCGTAGCTCAGCTGGTTAGAGCGTCTGCCTGTCACGCAGAAGGTCACGGGTTCGAGCCCCGCCGTCCCCGCCATTAAAAAAATCCCCCCGCAAAGGAGGGATTTTTTGTTTGCCGAATCTACCAGCCAAAACCGCCGCGCATTCCCCTGTCTTTCATATGGCCCGGGCCTTTTTGGATCTGGGTCTGCATGGTCTGCAAACGTTTATCCGCCTGCGCCTGGGTAATAACGCCTTTGTCCACCAGAGCCTGCAACTGCGTCTTCATTTGCGCGGCTTGCGCCTCTTTCATGCGCGCCTGGATGTCGGTCGCGCTCACACCCTTATCCTCCGCGACCTGAGCAGGGCTTTTGCCTTCAGCCCAGCCGTTCTTTAAATCATCCGCGCTTATCCCGAAAATCTGCGCCTGTTGCTGAAACTGGGTGGTTTGGCGGCTGGCAATCTCGTCTGGCGTAAGTGTTGAGCCCATCCCGAACCCGCCCCAGCCGAGCATTCCATGGGCTGAAGCCGCGCTTATTCCCAAGAAAGCCAAACTGGCGATGGGCAGGGCGGCGTAAGTTAATAGTTTGTACTTCATACTTCTTTCTCCTCTTTGTTAATTAAAATTACTGGATAGTATCGATCGCTACTATCTATTAATACAAACTGTCTTTTATTTTATTTCACGTCCGTCTTTTAACGCGCCAGAACATAGTCGCGGCCAAGATAATCAATAACGCGCTCACTGCCAACGGGAGCCGCGCGCCAAAGAGAATTGGCACCGAATCAATCCGCAATAGTTCAACGCTAAAACGCCCTAATGAATACAAGCCGACATAAGACCAAAAAATCGTTCCAGCGGCTCGTTTTTGTTTTTTAAACAAGAACCATAAAAAAACGAACACCCCCAAATTCCATAAAGACTCATACAAAAAAGCCGGATGGAAATAATTAAACTGTTCAAAACCAGCCGGGCGGTTGGCTATATCAATCGGTATGCCCCAGGGCAGGTTTGTTGGCTGGCCAAAAAGCTCCTGATTGAAATAATTTCCCCAGCGCCCAATTACCTGCCCCAGGAGCAGGGGCAGGCTGTAAAGATCGAGTAAGGACCAAAAAACAAGTTTGCGCCGGCGCGCTGAATAATATAACGCTCCCAGGCCGGCAATAATCGCCCCATGGATAGCCAGGCCGCCGTGCCAGACCATAATAATCTCGGCCGGATTGCGCCAATAATAGCCCCATTCATTCAAAACATGATAAAGCCGCGCTCCGGCAAATCCCCATATAACGAGATTAATATAAAGCGACTCAATCAATCCAACCGGCAAATTTTTGCGCTTGGCTAAAAAGCCCGCCAGCCAATAGCCAGCAAGCAAAGCCGCGGCTAAAAGCAGGCCATACCAATAGATAGAGACAAAACCAACGGTAATTAAGATTGGACTGGGGATATAAGTGTGAAAAAAGATTAACATAAAGTAGTTCGGAATTACAGAATTTTAGAATTTCAGTAGCTAGACCCGTCATCCCGAACTTGTTTCGGGATCTAGCACCTCAACCAGCAAGATCCTGAAATAAATTCAGGATGACGTATTACCGAAATTCTGAAATTCCGAAATTCCAATCCACCGTCTAAATTTTTACTTCATTCCTCGGCCTTGTTTTACGCACCAAGACATCAAGAATATTTTCAGTGGCTATTTCCGCCATCTGTTGCCTGGAAAAAAATGTGGCCGAAGCGGTATGTGGAGTTAAAACCACATTCGAAAGTTTGTTTAGCCCGGGAACTTGCTTGGGTTCGAATTCAAACACGTCCAAGCCCGCGCCGGCAATGGTTTTATTCCGCAACGCGCGCGCCAAGGCTTTTTCGTCAATCACCGGGCCGCGGGAAGTATTTATAAGATAAGCGGTCGGTTTCATCAGTTTGAATTCTTTATCTCCCAAGAGATGCCTGGTCGAGGGCAAAAGCGGCACATGAACCGACACATAGTCCGACTTTTTAAGAAGCTCTGCTAAACTCACTTTTTTTGCCCCAAAATCTTTTTCTATGTTTTTATTCCTCACAACATCGTAATACAGAATATCCATGCCAAAGCCGTGTTTGGCGATTTGCACCAGCCAAGAACCGATCCGGCCGGTGCCGATAATGCCCAAAGTCTTGCCCCTAAGCTCGCTCCCTAAAAACAGCAACGGATCCCAGCATTTGTATTTGCCGGCCCGGACATAGCAATCCCCCTCGACAATGCGCCGGCCGCAGGCAAGCAGCAAAGCCATGGCGTGCTCGGCCACGGCTTCGGCATAATCCCCCGGGGTGTTGGTAACCGGTATGCCGTATTTCTTGGCTGCTTTCAAATCAATATTATCAAACCCCACGGCATAATTAGCCACGATTTTTAATTTAGGATTAGCTCGGAAAACTTCTTCATCAACCTTCTCCACCAGCGACGGCACCAAAACATCGGCGGTTTTGGCGTTAGCCAAAAACTGGGCCCGCGTGGGCGGCGTGCGTTTGGGATTCATTTTAATGCGGCAATGCTTTTTGAGTTCGCCTATCCATTCTTCATTGATCTTGCGCGTAATATAGACTAATGGTTTTTGAGGCATAGAACGTGTTTTAAATAAATAAGTGATAATAATAGTGGTTCGGAATTACGGAATTTTACCTGTCATCTCGAACCTCCGCATAATTAGTCTTAAATGCGAATAATGTCTATTTGCCATTAAGTCATTAATTGCCTCGTACCAGGCGAGGTGAGGAGATCCCCTGGCTCATTGCAATTAGCAAGGATATCCCAAATTAATTGCGATGACCATGGGATCCTCTCGCCCCGCGACGTTGCGATTCGTTGATTTTTGTTAATTTGTTTCCCTTGTTCGTGGTTAATAGTATCTCGTATTGGGGGCTCGGGATGACAGGTAAAATTCTGAAATTCTTATCATAATCTACTAACAACTCGCTACTTTCTACTTATAAAGAATCTCAGCGATTTTCTTGGCCAGAGCTTTCGGCTCCTTGGCCTGCCAGATATTCCGCCCCACGGCCCAGCCCGCGGCGCCGCACTCGATTATCTCCCGCGTTGTTTTTAGCACCGCCTCTTCGTCTTCCACCTTCTCTCCCCCCACCACAAACACAGCTGTTTTTCCGGCGGCTTTGACCACCCAACCAAAATTTTCGGGGCGGCCGGTGTATTTAATCTTAATGGCGTCGCAATTCAATTCCTGCCCCAGCCGCGCCGCGTAAGCCAAAGTTTCTTTGTCGATATCGGATTTAACGTGCTTGCCGCGCGGATACATCCAGCCCATTACTATCAAGCCTTTGGCATGGGCTTCTTCCTCAATCTTGGAAAACTCCTGAATCATCTGCTGCTCATTCTCTGAGCCGACATAAATGGTGTAGCCCACGGCCACGGCGCCCAATTCTCGAGCCTCATCCACCGTGCAATTCTGGAGCGAGATAGGCTCCTCGCCGGCGTGAAAAGCCGTCTTGCCGTTCAGTTTGACTATCAGCGGAACTTTATATTTTTTCTTGTCATAATATTTGCTGGCAATCCCCTTCTGAAAAATTACGCCGGTAAAATATCCGGAATCGGCAATATCCATAATCCAGGCCGGATCAATGGAGTGTTCATCAAAATCAGACGGGCCGCGCTCAAAGCCGTGGTCATAAGCCAAAAGCATACCACGATTATTTTTCGTTATTTTGTCTAAGATAGGCATATGAAACTTATAATTTCTAATAGATCTATATAATGTCAAATTTCAAAGCTCAAATGCCAAATGAATGTCAAAACCCTAATGACAAAATAATTACTTGACATTTAGTCATTTGACATTGATTTGAACTTTGGATTTTGACATTTGGATTTTTGATAACTTATTTTGATTATTTATCTTTTCATTTTAATTGCCTCTAACGCTGATTTTACAATTCTCTCAACTGTCAACCCATATTTCTTCAACAACTCCTCCGCTTCGCCGGATTCGCCAAAACTATCCGCCACAGCCACAAAACGCATTGGCACCGGATAGTGTTGGCCGAGATATTCAGCCACAGCGCTGCCCAAACCGCCGGCTTGCTGATGCTCTTCCGCGCAAACCACGGCTCCGGTTTTTTTGACTGATTGTAAAATGGTTTTTTTATCCAAAGGCTTAATAGTGTGGCAGTTTATAACCTCGGCTTTTATCTTGTATTTTTTGCCTAAAATCTCGGCGGCCTGCAAAGCCTTATAAACCAGCGGCCCGCAGGCGATAATAGTTACATCCCGGCCCTGGGTTAGCGCCTGGGCCCGGCCCAAAACAAATGGAGTGGCCGGGGTGGTAAACACGGGCGTGGCTGGCCGGAACAAGCGGATATACGCCGGGCCGCGGTGTCTGGAGAGCGCTATGACGGCTTTTTTGGCCTCCAGCGCGTCGGCTGGCACCACCACGGTCATATTGGGCAAAACGCGCGTTAAAGCGATATCTTCCAAGGCCTGGTGGGTGGCCCCGTCCGGGCCCGTGGATAGGCCAGCGTGATGGCCGGCGATTTTAACATTGGCGTTTGTATAGCAAATTGAAACCCGGATTTGCTCCCAATTCCGGCCTGGTGAAAAAACAGCGTACGAGGAAATAAACGGAATAAATCCCTCCAGCGCCAGGCCGGCCGCCACGCCAGCCAGGTTTTGCTCCGCCACTCCGACCTCGATAAAACGCTTGGGAAATTTTTTGGCAAACCAATGGGAACGGGTCGACTCGGCCACGTCGGCGGCGAGCACCACCACTTTTTCATTTTTCCCGCCAGCAGACAACAAGCCCGCTCCATAGCCATCACGGGTGGCCTGGAGTTCCACTTTTTTAGAAAACAAATTGCGGGTTAATTTTGCTTTTGGATTTAATTTCATAAATTTCGAGTTTCGAGTTTCAAGTTTCGAGATTATTCTTTTATCTTGTAACTCGTAACTTGTAACTTGTAACTTTTTTTATCACTTAACGAGTAATTGACGCAAGGCCAAACGTGTTTCCTCTTGATTTGGCACGCGGCCATGCCATTCAAAATTATTTTCCATAAAACTCACGCCCTTGCCCGGAATAGTATTGGCAATAACGCAAACCGGGCGCGTGGAAATTTTTTTAGCCTGATTGCAAGCCTTGATTATGGCCTCTATATTATTGCCGTCAATTTCAATTACCCGCCAATTGAAAGCTTCGTATTTTTTCTTTAAGGAATCCAAAGGCATTACTTTTTCCGTTGGCCCGGTGATTTGAATATGGTTGCGGTCGACTATCACTGTCAGGTTTGATAATTTGTATTTGGCCGCAAACATCACCGCTTCCCAAGTTTGCCCTTCATCGTGTTCGCCATCGCTCTCTAGGCAAAAGACGCGCTCGCGGCCTTGGCGCAGTTTTTGAATAGCATAAGCCATGCCCGCGGCCGTTGCTATGCCCTGGCCCAAAGGGCCGGACGTGTTCTCTATGCCCGGCAGACTGTGATAAAGCGGATGGCCCTGAAGCGGGCTGCCCAATTGGCGCATGGTCGCCAATTTTGTTTTTGAAAAATACCCGGCTTCAGCCAAAGTAGCGTACCAGACCGGGCAAATATGGCCATTGGACAAAATGACGCGGTCGCGCTCCGGCCAATTGGGGCGCTTGGGATCATGTTTTAAAATATTAAAATACAAAGCAGTAAAAACATCGGCCATGCCTAAGGCCCCGGCGCTATGGCCGGAACCGGCTTTCAATAACATCTTTATAATATTCTGACGAATGTTATTGGCTATCTTGTTGAGTTTTTTGATATTAGTTATTGGTTTCATAAAATGACAAATGTCAAAATCCAAAGTTCAAATCAATGTCAAATGACTTAAAGTCAAAAATTTTGGCATTTTGATTTTGACATTTATTTGGCATTTGAGCTTTGAAATTTGACATTAATTTTGCAAAGATTTTATTGCTTCTTTAATATCCGGCTGCGAGAACAAATAGCTTCCACTCACTAACACATCGGCTCCGGCGCCTGAGAGAGAGCTGGCCACCAAGGGTGTTATTCCCCCGTCCACGCCAATGATGGTTTTTGGGCTGTGGCGGCGCAATTCCTCGATTTTAGCAATTACCCGAGAGTCAAAATCTTGGCCTTGTTTGCCCGGGATAACGGAGAGAAGAAGCACAATATCCACTTCATCAAGTATATCATAGAGAACAGCCACTGGTGTTTCAATCTTTAAAGCTACACCCGCCTTTTTGCCCGCGGCTTTTACCAGTTCTAAAGTCCGCCGCGGATCATAAGTGGCTTCTTGATGAAAAGTAATGCGGAAAACATTCGGCTGGCTCCAGCGGTTTATCCATTGCTCCGGCCTGTCAACCATTAAATGCAAATCAAGCTTTATTGATTCTCCTAATTCGGCGAGCCGCTCTTGTTCGTGCCAGCTTTCTTCGGGAATAAAAACACCGTCAGCAATGTCAATTTGGACGCGCTCAGCCAAGCCAGAAAGCCGCTCTATTTTTTCGGCTAGCGGGCCAAAAGATTTTTCGAGGATGGCGGGCAGGATTTCAACCATATAATTATTTGTCATCTCGAGGCCTTGATGGACTCAATAAATCACAAGAGACTTTGTTTTCCAATAGACTTGCAAATCTCTAGCAACTTGGCAGGCCGAGGAGATCCCATGTTAATTGCGATTGCCGGGGGATCTCCTCGGCTTCCCTGGTAAAATTTATTTAACTGGTAAATCGTTTTTAAGAGTTTCGTTATTTTAATAAGCACCTGCCAAGCCTCGAGATGACAATTATTTATCCAGCTTTCTTATCTTGGCAATGCGCCGCAGATGCCGGGAATAAGGCAAGAGCTTGGTTGTCAAAAAAGTTTTTATGACAACCTTGGCTTCGTCGGGCTTTAATACCCTGGCCGGCAAAGACATGACATTGGCTCGATTATCCTCCACCGCTTTTTTGGCGGTGTAGACGCTCCAGCAAACCGCGGCCCGGATGTTTTTAATCCGGTTGGCGGCCATGGCCATGCCATTGCCGCTGCCGCAAAAAAGCAATCCCCGATGTTGCGAGCTGGCAGCAACTTTTTTAGCCACCAGCACCGCGTAATCCGGGTAATCATCATGAATATCGAGCTTCCGCGCGCCTAAGTCTTCCCAGGCCAGGCCCTGTTCCGTAAGATAGCGCTTCATTTTCTCTTTTAAAGTATAACCGGCATGGTCGGCTCCGAGATAAATCATAGAAATTTTATTTAATTAAGCCTTGAATAATTTCTTCTAAAATATCTTCCGGAATCACCCCGGCTACCCGATAGCCGTTTATAAACCAGGTGGGAGTGCCAACAACTCCGGCCGCTTTGCCCTCACGGATATCTTCTTTAACTTCTTCGGAGGCGGTTTGCGAATCCAGGCAGGCTAAAAATTTTTCCGGCTCGATTCCGGACTGGACAGCCAGATCGATTAAAACTTCCCGGGACAGACGGTCTTGGTTCTGGAACACCTTGTCATGAAAGGGCCAGAATAACCCCTGTTCGTGGGCGCACCAGCCGGCCTGGGCAGCCAATTGAGCCAGAGGATGGTCTTCGGTTAACGGAAAATCACGGTAAATCACTTTGACGTCATTCCTAAACTTGGCCGCGGCGGCGCGGATAATCGGATAAGCTTTGCGGCAAAAAGGGCACTGAAAATCACTGAACTCGACAATCGTCACTTTGGCGTCATTTGGTCCCAACGACGGGTCATCGGTTGTGGCCACGTTATAAGTCTTGGTGCTGATATTGGCCCCGACCGCGCCGGATGTTTCCTGGCCATACTGCTGCCAATTGTAATTGCCGGAAAGAATTTGCTTGCGGATCGTTAAAACCTGATAGACGAAATAAATGGCGTAGAGGAGAATTATCACGCCGAGAACAATTAAAACCCATTTCCAAATTTTATGTTTTGGTTTAACAGTATCCATAAATCCAAATGTCAAAATCCAAATATCAAATCAAGGCCAAATGACTTAATGACAAAAATTTTAGACTTTGGGTTTTGACATTCATTTGACATTTGAGCTTTGAAATTTGACATTAAAAACTTGGATATTTCTCTATCCATTGATGCTCTTTCTCATACGCCTGCGCTACGGCAAGTAATCTCGCTTCATCCAATTGCCGGCCCATCAACTGCAACCCTACCGGCAAGCCATCAACAAAACCGGCTGGGACAGACAGCGCCGGAATACCGGCCATCACGGATGTATCCATAAAAACATCTTCTTGATACATAGCCAAAGGATCATTCGCTTTTTCTCCAAGCTTTATGGCTGGATGAGGCGAAACCGGAGTGGCCAGAATATCAACTTCCTGCAAAACCTTTTTGACTTCATCGGCAATAATTGTCCGGACCTTTTGGGCTTTTTTGTAATAGGCATCATAATAACCGGCGGAAAGCGTGTAAGTGCCAAGCATAATGCGGCGTTTGGCCTCCGGGCCAAAACCCGCTCCCCGGCTCTTGGCATACACTTCCATTAGATTATCCGCCTCCGGCGAACTATAGCCATAACGGATGCCATCAAACCGGCCAAGATTTGAGCTGACTTCCGCCGGGGTGATAATATAATAAACCGGCACCGCGTATTTGGTATGAGGCAAAGATACCGGTTTGACGACAGCGCCCAGTTTCTCCAAATCAGCAATCGCCGCGTCCACCACTTCGCGCGAAGCCGGGTGAGAAATATCTTGGAAGAATTCTTTGGGCAGACCAATCTTCAAGCCCTGTAATGATATTGATAACTTGGATTCGTAATCATCGGTTTTAACGGGCAGTGAAGTGGCGTCGTGTTTGTCATGGCCGGCCAAAATTGATAACAGCAGCGCCATGTCTTCGGCGGTTTTGGTGAATATGCCCGGCGTGTCGGTGGATGAAGTCATGGAAATTAAGCCATAGCGCGAAATGCGGCCATAAGTGGGGCGCAGACCGTAAAGATTGCACCAGCCACCTGGCTGGCGCGTGGAGCCGCCGGTATCTGTGCCTAAAGCGGCCAGACAAAAGCCGGCCGCGAGCGCGGCGGCCGAACCGCCGGATGAGCCGCCCGGAGATCGGGTGAGATCCCAGGGATTATGGCTCGGGCCATAAGCAGAATTCTCGGTGGAAGCGCCATGCGCGAATTCATCACAATTAGTTTTACCGACAATAATCGCCCCGGATTCTTTTAATTTCGCGATGACGGTGGCATCATACGGGGGGATGTAATTTTCCAAAATTTTGGAAGCGGCCGTGGTGCGCACACCCCGGGTGCAGATAACATCTTTAATGGCGATCGGCATGCCCTCCAGCGGACCCAATGGCTCCCCTTTCTTGATTTTTCTGTCCACTTCTTTAGCCTGTTCCAGCGCCGTCTCTTCGGTTAAAGTCAAAAACGAATGCACGGCTCCATCGTGCTCGCGGATGCGCTTATAGACAGCCGTGATTAAATCAACGCAAGAAAATTCCTTTTTGCGCAATCCTTGCGAAGCGGACTTGATTGTTAGTTGTTGGAGATTCATATTTATGTCATCTCGAGGCTTGGCAGGTGCTTTCTAAAATAATGAAACAAATATAAGCGATTTACCTGTTAAATTAATTTTACCAGGGAAGCCGAGGAGATCCCCTGTTAATCGCGATTGCCAGGGGATCCTCTCGCCCCGCGACATTGCGATTGATTAATTTCTGTTCAGTCGTTTGCCGCACCCGTGGTTAATGGCATCGCCTATTAGGGGCTCGGGATGACAGAAAAATTATTCGAATACTGCCTTGACCTTAATCAGCCCATCTTTACTCTCCGGCGCCATTTCAACCAGCTCCTCCGGATTATCTTTGGCCTCAACTTTATCTTGGCGCGTCACATTTGATAATCCGGTCACCTGGCTGGTTAAACGGATATTTTTCGTGTCCACGTCTTGAAGCTCGCCGACATAACCCAAAATCGCCGAGAGTTGTTCGGCGTAAGTCTTGATTTCCTGCTCAATCAATTCCAACCGTGCCAAAGCAGCGATTCGCTTTACCTCTTCCTTTGATATTTTTTCTTGATTTTTAGCCATATTATACCTTTCGAGTATAACAAAAAAGAGGTGGGAAATAAAGGTTGACAATCCCCTCTTTATCGTCTAATATTCGACTGTTGTGTTTATTGACCTTTTAGGAGCAGACGTAGCTCAGTCGGTAGAGCATGTCCTTGGTAAGGACAATGTCGCCGGTTCGAGCCCGGCCGTCTGCTCCAAGTATTTAGCCGTCTTAGAAGACAGTGGGCAGAAGTGGACACTTCGCAAGGAGGTCTCACATGAAATCTGCGCCTTCTGTCTTTCTGGGACGGCTGTTTTTTTATTGCGCCTCCTCGGCGCATCCGCCGCCTGCCCGCCGGAGAGGAGGGAAGAGGCGGATTATTTCAACAGCTTCAAAAATTCTTCTTCGCTCAAAACTTTCACTCCCAATTTCTCGGCTTTATCCAGTTTTGACCCGGCCTCCACGCCGGCCACAACAAAATCCGTATTCTTGCTGACTGATGAAGCCACCTCGCCGCCATGAAGCCGCGCTTTTTCTTTGGCTTCATCGCGCGACATTGTATCCAGGCTGCCGGTAAAAACAAACGACTGGCCGCCAAGTTTATTGGAAGAAGCGCGCTTGGCGCTCTGCACTTGCACACCATTCTTTTGCAGGCGCTCAACAAGTTTTAAATTTTTATTATCCTTAAAATAAGCAATAATACTTTCGGCGACTTTATCGCCCACGTCCGGGATGCGGTGCAATTCTTCCAAAGACGACTGCCTAACTTTTTCCAGAGAGCCAAAATAGCCGGCCAAAGCCACAGCCGTTTCTTCCCCCACGTGGCGGATGCCTAAAGAGTAGATAAAACGGGCCAAGCTGACCGCGCGGGCCGCCGCAACCGCTTTGATAATGTTCTCGGCTGACTTAACGTCAAAACGGGGCAATTCCTGCAGAGCTTCCTGTTTGAGAGTAAAAATATCAGCCGCGTCCTTAATCAAGCCAACATCAAGAAGCTGGTCTAAAATTTTCGGACCCAGGCCATCGATGTTAAAGGCTTTTTTGGAAACAAAATGATACAACCCTTCACGATGTTTAGCCGGGCAATCTTTATTTACGCAGTAATGCGCCACCTCGCCCTCTCGCCGGGCTGTCTCTTGGCCGCAGACCGGACATTTTGCTGGCATCTTGAAAACCCTTTCTTTGCCCGTGCGCAAACGGCTTAAAACTTCCACCACATCCGGAATAATATCCCCGGCTTTTTGGATAATCACCGTGTCGCCTATCCTGATATCCAGCCGCTTGATTTCATCTTCATTATGCAGAGTGGCGCGCCCTACCGTGGTGCCGGCCACAGCCACCGGCTCCAGCACGGCCACCGGTGTCAGCGCGCCGGTCCGGCCGACTTGGATAATGATATCCAAAACCCGGGTTGTTGCCTGCTCGGCCGCGAACTTCCAGGCCACCGCGCCCCGCGGCGCCTTGCCTACCACACCCAATTTTTTATAAGTGGCAATGTCGTTAAAAATAATCACCGTGCCGTCAATATTAAAAGGAAGCTTGTCCCGTTTTTTGTCGATTGAATCATAATATCTTTTCAGACTATCCAGAGAACGACAGCGCTCATTAACCCGAGCCACGGGAAAACCAAGCTCGGCCGCCAAGACGTGAACTTCGGCATGGGTTGTCTGCCCCAAGTCAGTAATAATGTCCCAGACAATGAATGACAGCTTGCGCTGGGCGGCGATTTTCGGGTCCAACTGACGGATTGATCCGGCCGCCGCGTTGCGGGGGTTGGCAAAAATCTGGTTCCCGCGCGTCCCTTGCTCGCGGTTTAAGGCCTCAAAATCCTTTTTTTTCATGTAAACTTCGCCCCGCACCTCCACCCGGCCGGTTTGAGCGCGTTTGACCTCTGTTTCCAGGCGCAAAGGAATGGCATCAATGGTTTTTAAATTTTCTGTCACGTCCTCGCCAATCTGGCCGTCGCCCCGCGTGGAGCCGCGCGCGAATAAACCATCTTCGTATTCCAGGCTCACAGCCAAACCATCGGCCTTAACTTCGGCAAAAAAATCCGGTTCAATCTTCTTGCCCAGATAACGCTCGGCGCGCTCGAACCAGTCCTTGACCTCGTCAAACGAAAAAGCGTCATTTAAGGAAAGCATCCGCACTTGGTGCGGCACTTTTTTAAATGCCGGCAAAGGCTCGCCCCCAACGCGCTGAGTGGGTGAATCTTGAGTCATTAAATCCGGATGCTGCTGTTCCAGTAAAAAAAGCTCATGCTTTAATGAATCGTCAACGGCGTCCGAAACTCGCGGTTTGTCCAAAACATGATAAAGATAGCGATTATGGTTAATCTCCGTTCTTAATTTCTCAATCCGTTGTTTAGCGTCTTGTTTAGTCATACAGTTCTTACGAACTACGAATTTTTTACGAAAATACGAACTATTCGTATTTTTGTATCTTGTTCGTAGTTCGTAAGAATTAGGGTTTTATCAAACTATCCTCCGTGAACAGCACGTAGCCAAACACGTCCGAGAGCGGTGCCCGATGGGCCATAATGGCGCGCACCGCCTGTTTGGCGCGATTGAACGTGCCGGTGGAAAGCAGCGTAATCTGGGTGGGCAGCGGCACGGCCGAGCCGCTCAAGTTCAAACCGCTGTAGGCCGTGACCGTTAAATCATTCAAAGCCGAGTACAGCGCCTTAATCTGGATGCGGTATAAAACCGTGGTGGCGTCCTGCAAATTTATCGTCGCGGGATTGGAGGCGGCGCTGAAAAGCACCGTGGTCGGGGTGTCCAGATTGCCGCCAGTGGTCCAGGGTGTAATTTTCACTTCCGCCCATTCACTGCCCGAGCCGGTCCAGGCGAGCTTAACGGATTTTATGGAATTATTAAGCGGCGACAAAGAAGTATCCGGCTCGTACAAATTAATTTCCCAGCTGTCATTGGCAGCCACGGTTTTGGTCAGGCTGGCAGCGGTGGTGGTAATGGTCCGCGCCCAGGAAGCGTTATTGGCCAGAGTGCCACTGGCCGGCAAAGAAGCCGCGGCGGTTTCAACTTTGCGGATTTCATACAAAGCATCCTCGACTCCGCTTTCAGCCGCGTACAAGGCAATCAAGCCGTTGTCAACCGCTATTCCCAGCCGCAAATTCTGCATAGTGATGGTTCCAATCGTGCTGGCGGCCGTAACAATGCCGGATAATATCAATATCGACATTAAAAGCAAAGAACCTTCTTGTGATTTGAGAGAAAATTTTAAGTTCTTAGTTGCCATAAAATAATTTTAGTTTCGAGTTACAAGTTTCAAGTTTCAAGTTTCAAGACAAGGAGAAAATCTTACAAAAATCTTGTAACTTGTAACTTGAAACTTATAACTTCTTACCGCAGATATTGTCGGGAAGACACAGTGGTTTGTAAAAACATCGGCTGCATGCTGGCACCCTCAGTCGAGGTGTTGACGGTAGTAACAACCATGGTCACGAGCGGCTGCTGGTTGGTGGCTGGCACTGAAGCGAAAGGATCAGTGGCTGGAGAAATGTAAAAAGACAAGGTGCTAACCGAAATATCGGGCGGAGTAATATCGGCCCAGGTGGCTCCGTTATCCTGGGAAATCTGGATAATCCCCTGCCCGGCCGTCACTTGGCGGCGGAACTGAATATGATTGCCGTCATTATCAACCACAGCTAAAACGGTTTGCGGGTTGACCGCAATGGTGCCTCCGTAATAAGTATAATCAATGTTGCCGCGCCGCACCTGCTGGGCCATAACCTCAACCGCAAACCGGGCATCGGTTTGGTTCTGCTGAATGGCTTGAGTCTTGCGCTGCGCCCGGTTAGCGAACATAAAAATATTAGACAAGGCGGTTAACGCGGTGGTAAACACGGCCATGGCCACAAGAATCTCAGCCAGAGTAAAACCCTTTTTGCTTTTTATTATGTTGATGAAATAATTCATTTGTAGATTTGTAGCGTATTTGTAATTTGTGGGGGTTTATCGCCAGTTAAACAACCGCTCCTCGACCACTAATTCGTGAGTGCTGCCCTTGGCCTCCCACTGGACAACGGATTGAACTTTAATGCCGATTTTTGGATTAATGGCCGGATTGCACGCTCCGCCGCTGACCATCACTGATTTATCCCGGCAAATCTCGTCGAGCTGGATCAAGCGGCGGTAAGCGGTAAGAGAAGCTCCCCCTGGCGTGGCTTGGGTGGACTGGAAATAAACGCCGCCTTCGCGCCAGAGACGGGCGTGATCGTGGCTTATATCATTGGCCGTAAAATTAAGGGTCCAGACGTTTGTAGTTTTATCAAAAAGGGGCGCGGCCGTGTAATCAGTGCCGCTTTCCAGCCCTTGGTCCCAAGTGCCGCGCGGCAGCCAATTGCTGTCACGGATGTTGCGGACAATCTCCACGCCCTCGCGCGCCAAATTGGCGGCCTGAAGCCGGTCAGAAGATTCAACACTGGCGCTTTGGTTGGAAACGGTTAGCGTCAGCATGCCAACAATGCCGGTGATAATCACGCCCAGCGCAATCGTTGTCTCCAATAAACCCTGTCCATATTTATTGGTTTTAATTATCTGGAATATCATAATACTTTTATCAAACAAGAAATTCTAATATCTAAATCCTAAATTCTAAACAATATCTAAATTCAAATATTCAAAATTCCAAACAGTTTTGAATTTATGATTTTGTTCATTTGAATTTGTTTAGAATTTAGATATTAGGATTTAGGATTTTATGTCTACTGTAGTCTTACTTGCCCGGACAAGCGATAGATGGTTACGGTTTTAGTGATTAGAGAGCCGGTTGAGCCGAAAGTGATAACCTGGGTATCGGGCGCGGAAGCGCCGTTAAAAAAAACCGTGCCCTCAGGCGAGGAAAAAACCACGTCCAGGCTTGAGCCCAGGCTGAAAGAAGAGTTTGGCGGCAATGTTTTCCGTTCAACCATAACTTCTTCGCCGGCGTCAAAAGCATGATTATTATTGTTGTCGGCGAATAAAGCAAGAATAGCCGGGGTACTGACATCAAACCGCACGCCATAACCGCCGCTGGGGAAAGTGCCGTCATTCAAAGCGCCGGTTAAGGTCATGGTCTGGGCCTGGCGCAACGCCGCTTCGCCCAGCCGGGCGGCCAGGCGGACTGACTCATTTTTGCCGCCGCTGTGAAAATTAGAAACAGTGGCTCCGATTAAAATACCGGTAATAGCCAAAGAAAGTAAAAGCTCTAGAAGTGTAAAACCTTGGCGATTATTAAGGAATCTAATTTTGAATATTTTTGTACTCATAATCTAGAAACCTAAAGCCGTAAAATACCACTGCCAGATTTGGGCGCCCCACAGCCAGGCCGCCAAAGCAGCCGGCAAAAGCATGGTGGCAAAAGGCAGCCGGCTCCCGAACCGCTTTCGTCCGGAGATAAGCAGTATGGCCGCGATTAAACTGCCGCCCAAATAAGCCAGCGCCAGGCCGATGAATACCAGCGGATAGCCAAGCAGAACGCCTATCAATACGCCCAGCCTCACGTCTCCCCCGCCCACCCAGCGGCCGCGAGAAATGGCGAATTGAAGCAAAAACCACAACCCACCCACCAGAGCGCCAATTAGAAGCGAGGATATTTTTATCCCCGCCACGGCATTAAGAATAAAAATAACCGCGATGGCCGGCAAACTGACGCGATCCGGCACTAAATAAGAGGTGGCGTCAAAAACCCAAAGCGCCATAAAGAACGCCACCGCGGCAAAATAAGTAAGCAAAGGCCAGAATCCGTTTACGCTGTAAAGCCCAAGCGCGAATAAAAGGCCTGTGGCCATTTCTACCAGCGGGTATTGCCAGGAAATTTTGGCTTGGCAGTGCCGGCAGCGCCGGCCCAGGGCAAAAAAACTTACCACCGGCAATAAGTCGTACCAGGCCAGAGTATGGCGGCACCGCGGGCAATGGGATCGGCCCCGGACAAACGATTCTCTCCGCTCCAGGCGGTGGATAACGACATTCAAGAAACTCCCGACCGCGGTACCAAATAGAAAAACTATCACTAAGAACCAATATTCCATATAACTACAAATTACGAATCAGTACGAATACGAATGAGCGCCTTCGAAGCTAATGAGATAATTTGTGTTTTGAGCGTGGAATACGCCTATTCGTATATTCGTAAAAGATTCGTAATTCGTAGGAGACAGAGGAGGATAAACAGAAATGATTTTCATTTTATCAAGCCATAAAATAGAAAAACCTTTACCGCTTTAATGATAGCAAAAATACTGTTTCTTTACTAACTAAAGCGGCTCATTCCGCACCCAGCGAAATGAGCCGAAAAAGGCCGCTATTTATAAAATACTCCCGTTATCAGCCGTATGCGCTCCGGGAGACAGCCGGTTAATTCCGCCTTCAAGTGAAAAGGTAATAATATAATTAGCGCAGGATCCGACAGTGCAGGCTAAGCCATCAATACTAGTTGAATAATAAATATAGTCCGCGCCGCCTGGCCTCATATTAGCCGGTATATTACCCATGTACAACGTGCCAGAGCTCTGGGCCGCGAAACCAGAATCAGATAGAACACTGGCGCTGGCGCCACCTAAAACCACTGAGCCAGAAGTGACTGGATAACTGTTGTGGCTTCCAAAATACAAGTCAAGACCATTGCGAATTTGGGAAATGTCGTTAACTCGCCTGGTATCGCGCGAACGCATGCGCGCTGTGGTAATTGAATATATGGCAAAGGTTGATAGCAAACCAATAAGAGCCACTACTAATAATAACTCAACTAAGGTAAACCCCGTGGAATTCGCCTTGCGAGTATTCCACGGGGTAAAACCAGAACAAAAAGAAACCCAAAACCTTTTGCACATAAGAAAACTACTGAATCCCGGCTGGATTAGCGGTGTGCAATCCGCCTAACAAGCGGCCGGTTATATCTTCCAAAGTGAAAGTAATAACGTAACTGGCGCAAGGAGCCGTGGTGCAAGCCGCGCCGGCAGATGTAGCGGAATGATACAAATAGTCTGTTCCGCCCGGCGTTATATTCACCGGCACCTGGCCCATGTAAGTGGTGCCTGTTGCCGAGCCTGAAGCCGTAAATCCGGCCGAGGACAGGGTTTGAGCTGTATCATCACCCAGCGTGACCGGAGCCGCCACTACCGGATAGCCTTGCTGGTCGCCAAAATAAAGCTCTAAGGCGGTTTGGACTTGGCTGATATCGGTTATACGTTTGGTATCTCGGGATTTTAGACGGGCAATATTCGTTGAATAAACGGCCAAGGTCGAAAGGATGCCGATTATTGCCAATACCACCAGTAGTTCAATCAACGTGAACCCGCTTGAGTGTTTTGTTTTAATAATCATAATTCTACTGGATGCCGGATGGCGTGGCGGTATGCGCGCCAGAAGCCAAGCCGCCGGTTTGGCCTTCTAAAGTAAAGCCAAAAGTGTAGCTGACGCCGCTTGAGGTTTGGGTATAAGCGTAATCCGCTCCGCCCGGGCTGGGGTTAGAAGGCACTTGGCCCATGTAAGTGGTGCCTGTTGCCGAGCCTGAAGCCGTAAATCCGGCCGAGGACAGGGTTTGGGCCGCGGCGCCACCCAGCACTATGGCCGTGCCGGCCGGGTAGCCGTTGTTATCGGCAAAATACAGTTCCAAGGCGGTTTGGACTTGCTTAACGTCCGAAACGCGCTTGGCGTCGCGGGACTTTTCTCTGGCATTGTTAAGCGAGACAACGGCCAAAGTGGAAAGAATGCCAATGATGGCTATCACCACCAAGAGCTCAATCAGGGTAAAGCCTTTTTTGCTTTGGATGATCATAGGTTTTATTTCCTGCTACTTTTTAGTTTTTAAATTTATTAATATTATTGAATGCCATTAGGCGTGGCTGTGTGCGCGCCGACCGCTAATTGCCCGGTCTGGCCCTCGAGCGTGAAGGTTATGCTGTAAGAGGAATTGCCCGTGCCGCTCACGGTATAAGTATAAGCCGCGCCGCCCGGGGTGGGATTGGCAGGCACCTGGCCCATGTAAGTGGTGCCGCTGGCAGCTCCAAAGCCGCCTCCGGACGAAAGCGCCAGATAAGTGCCGGTCCCTAAGGCTATGCCGGCGCCGGCCGGATAAGCGTTTTGGTCCGCAAAATAGAGCTCCAAAGCGGTTTGAATCTGCTTAATGTCGGAAACGCGTTTGGCGTCGCGCGATTTCATCCGAGCGTTATTCAGCGACACTACCGCCAAAGTCGACAATAAGCCGATAATGGCAATAACTACCAAAAGTTCAATTAAAGTAAAACCCCTGTTTTTTGTGTTTAACATATATTGCGACGAATAAAAAAAATAATTAATTTACACCTGAAGGATCTGCTATATGGGCGCCTTCCGTCAGACCGCCAACTTGGTCTTCAATTTCAAATTCAATTTGATACCAGGCGCAGGGCGCGCCGGCGCAGACCGAAGCGGCAGCTGAACTGGTATAAGAAGTATATTTGTAGTCAGTCGCGCCTGGCGCCGGATTAGCCGGTACCCGGCCCATGTAAGTGGTGCCGCCGGCCGTGGCGCTAAAACCATTATCCTGGCTCAAGGAAGCGCCCGCCCCAGCGCCTAAAACTAAATCATTGCCAGCCGGATAGCCATTCCTGTCGGCTAAAAAAAGCTCCAAAGCGGTTTGTATCTGCCGGATATCGGAAACGCGTTTGGCATCGCGCGCTTTAGCCCGGGCATTATTTAAAGAAACAACCGCCAAAGAAGATAAAATACCTATGATGGCAATTACCACCAAAAGCTCTATTAAGGTAAATCCACCGACTATCTTTTGTTTCATAGCTTAAATTATACCATAATTCAATTATTTTGTGTTTTACTTTATCCACAACAGAACCTCACCCCTTCCCTCTCCTTGGCAAAGGAGAGGGAGTTCTTTACGCCCCGGACGCCATGTTATACATCGGCAACATAATAGCCGCCACCATTATGGCCACAGCTACGCCCATCAATACCAGCACTAATGGCTCGATTAATGTGACTAAATTTGCCACGGCATTATCTACTTCCCGCGAGTAGAAATCAGAAAGTTTGACCAAAACTACGTCAATCCTTCCAGTCTGCTCCCCAACGGCCAGCATTTGCGACACCATAGTCGGCATCACTTCGGAAGTTTGGAATACAGTGGCAATGGAATTGCCGTCTTCCACCTCTTTAACGGTTCTTAAAATAAGATCGCGGTAAACCTCGTTGCCCACCACCTCGCCGGTAATTTTTAAAGCTTCACTGATGGAAACTCCGCCGGCTAAAAGCGTGGACAAACTGCGCGTAAAGCGCACCAGAAATATTTTTTGCAAAATTACCGGGCCGAAGATTGGCATTTTCAGCACCAGGTAATCCAGTTGTTTGCGCCCGGCTTCCGAGCGGCGGTAATAAGTCAAAGCCACAGCCGCGCCCCCAAACACCAAAACAATCACCCACCAGAAAGACGCCAGAAAATCGGAAGTGCCCATCAACAAGCGGGTGGTAATCGGCAGCTCGGCGCCGGTTTCTTTTAAAATCGCGGTTAATTTAGGCACCACGTAAACCATCATCACTATGCCCACCGCGCCCAGGCTGAAAAGAATGAACGCCGGGTAAATCATGGCGCCCCGGGTTTTACTCATTAAGTCGTAATCTTTTTCCTGTTGGTCGGCCAAATAACTTAAAACTTCATCCAGCTTGCCGGCTGTTTCGCCGGACCGGATCATGCTCACGTAAAAATGCGAAAAGACTTTGGGATAGCGGCCAAAAGCGTCGGAGAGCCTGGCGCCGCCATCTACCGCGTCCGCCACCTCGGAAACGATTATTTTCAACAAGACATTATCAATCTGCTTGATTAAAATCCGCAAGGCCTGCACCACCGGCACGGTAGCGGAAACCATAACCGAGAGCTGCCGCGAAAAAACAACTACGTCTTTGACTTTAACGCGATTAAAAAATCCCAGCTCGCTGCCTAATCCCTGTTTTTCCGACCGGGCTTTTAAGGAAACAACCAGCAAGCCCTTGTCGGTTAAGGTGCTCATGGCAACATCCAAAGTAGCCGCGTCGACTACGCCCTGCACTTGTTTTTGTTCACCGGTAACGGCTGTGTAATCAAAAAATGGCATAAAAATATAAATCCAAATGTCAAAATCCAAAGTTCAAATCAAGGTCAAATGACTTAATGCTTAAATTAATCATCTTTGGCAATACTTGAAAATATCAATGTTAATTCTTGAGCTTCCTGCCAAAACTTGCGACATTCTTCTATTTTATTTTCATTAGCTTTAGCCAACATTCTTAACCAATGTTTTGTCTCTTTTGATTCTTTCTTACAAAGTCTGATTTTGTGCTTGAAGTCTTTCTTGGATTCAGCGCCATCCGCTTCGCAGTAATTAGCGCCAATACTGGTACCAGACCTGATAACTTGCTTTATTAATGGAATATTGATGATATTTTTTTCTAAACTTCTGGCAAAGTCAATTATATTCTCGCCAAAGATAGCTGTTCTTTCTTCCAGATCATATTTTTTGTCATTTGGATTTTGACATTCATTTGGCATTTGAGCTTTGTAATTTGGATTTTAATTTGAGTATTTGTTGATTAATTGTCAAATATCACAAGTCAATTGTTTTTATATTCCTCAATGCGATACCAAATTATTAAACTGATTCGGGTCAACCGCCTGCTCTTTAGCAAGTTGCAGCGCCACGCTGCCGTTCTTTACAGCCTCGGCCAGGCTCTGGTCCAAGGTGACCATGCCTTCGGCGCGGGCAGTCTGCATAATGGTCCGCAATTGGCCCAATTTATTATCCCGGATAAGAGATTTTACCGGGTTGGTGCCGCGCAAGACTTCGCTAATCAATATCCGCCCACCGCCCAGGCGCGGCAACAACAACTGCGACACTACGCCAATCAGGGAATCAGCCAATAAGGATAGCACGCGCGCGCGCTGCGCCTCAGGAAACATATCGCGCAACTGCTCTAAAAGGGCAATGGCGTGGCGGCTGTCCCCCACCGCGACCACAAACCGGCCCGCCTCGGCCAGGTTCAACGCCTGCTCCACCGCGGCCGAGGAATCCAGTTTGCCGATAGCTACCACATTGGCGTCTTCTTCGCTTAAGGCCATAAGCGCTCCGGCAAAATCATTGGCGTCGCGGCCTATCTCGCGCTGCACCACTACCGACTTGACGCTGGGAATAAGGTATTCAATCGGCTTTTCCAAAGTGACAATATAATCGGCCCGCGTCTGGTTAATAGCCGAGAGCAAGGCGCGGACCGTGGTGGTCCGGCCCGAATCAAAAGGACCGGTAATAAAAAGTATGCCCCGCTCGGCCGCCTGGCACTCCCCAATTAAAGCCGGCAGTCTGAGCGCCTCCGGATTCGGCTCTTCGCCCGGGAGATAACGCATGGATAAAGACAAAAAAGACCGGCTGTAAAAAACATGAATGCGGAAGCGCATTATTTTTTTTAACGTCTGGCTGGTGGTTATCTCACGCGCGCTCTCGAGCGTTTTTAGCTCATCTTCCGAAAGCAGGTGCCGGACAATGCAGTTAAGGCGCTCGGCCGTTAAAATATCTTCCTCCAAAAGAGGAGTAATTTCCCCGTCAATCCGCAGCATCGGCACATTACCCACGGCCAGATGCAAATCCGTGGCCTTGCGCTCCCCTAAAGTGGCCAGCCATTTTTCAAAATGGAGAATATCAGTTGGGCTGTCCTTAATAACCGGCTTGGGCTCAATTGGAACCGGTTGCGTATCAACTGCTTTTTGTGTTGTGTCAGGCATGAAAATTTCTAATTAACCTAAATAATGTCAAATTTCAAAGCTCAAATGCCAAATGAATGTCAAAATCCTAATGACAAAATATTAATTTGACATTAAGTCATTTAACCTTGATTTGAACTTTGGATTTTGACATTTGGATTTTTTTTTGAAACTATTTAATATATTTTCTCAACACTTCAATCACTTCTGACGGCAGAAAGTGGGCTTTGATGAGATACTCATTGGCGCCCAGACGCCGCGCGCGTTTTATGTCTTCGGGTTCGCTCATATTGGTTAAGAGCACTACCGGCACGTCTTTAAGCTTGGCATCGGCGCGCATGGCCTCCAAAACCGCGAAGCCGTCTTTTTTGGGCAGCAACACATCCAATAAAACCGCGTCCGGAATATTTTCCAGCATCAGAGCGAGCGCCTTTTCCCCGTCAGAGGCCACCAAAGTGTTATATCCCTCTTTAGTCAGTTTGGCGGCATACATCCGCTGCAAAAAAACATCATCCTCGACCAGAAGAATTGTGTTTGATTTATTATTCATAGAAAATTTATTCTTTAGTGGCTACCACCACCTCTTCCACAGTGGTTAATCCCAGGAGTGATTTCATGACGCCGTCCTGCATCATGGAAATAAACCCTTGCTCTTTCAGTTCGGCCTCGACCTCGGCGGCCCCGAATCCTTTGTTAATAATCTGCTGCATATTGCGGGTATTGGCAATCACTTCAGAAATCGACAAGCGGCCGTCAAAACCGGTACCGCCGCATTTGGGACAGCCTTTGCCGCGGTAGAACTGCAGATTTTTTTTATCCACGCCTTCGTAAATCACTTGATCCTCGATTTTTGAAAGTATCCGCTCGGCCACGGCGCGGATATCATCCGCCACCGTTGTTTTTTCTTTGCAATTCTGGCAAATGCGGCGCACCAAGCGCTGAGCAATCAGCACGTTGATGGTTGAAGCCAAAAGGAATGTTTCCACTTTCATATCAAGCAGGCGCGGCACGGCGCCAACCGCGTCATTAGTATGCAAAGTCGAAAGCACGATATGGCCGGTCAACGCGGCCTGCACGGCCAGCTCGGCCGTTTCATTGTCGCGAATTTCGCCAACCATAATAATATCCGGATCCTGGCGCAAAATGGAACGCAAGCCCGAAGCGAAAGTAAAGCCGACCTCGGGCCTGATTGGCGCCTGATTGGCGCCGGCCAAAAAATATTCAACCGGGTCTTCCAAAGTGACAATATTCACCCCTTCCTGGTTTAAAACAGACAGACAGGCAAAAAGCGTGGTTGATTTGCCGCTGCCGGTCGGTCCGGTAACCAGGAAAAGGCCGTTGGGTTCGTGAATATTATCTTCAATCTCTTTGAGGTTATGTCCCATAAAGCCCAAGTCTTGGAGCTTGGGCGCGCCCTTGGTAACGTCCAGAATGCGCATCACCACTTTTTCACTGCCAATCAAAGGCATTGTGGAAACGCGCACGTCAACCTCGCGCCCTTCAATGCGCACGTGAATGCGGCCGTCCTGGGGCTTGCGGGTTTCATCCAGTTTTAAATTAGCCAGCACTTTAACGCGGGAAATAATTGAAGGATGGATGTATTTGGGCAAAGTTAAAGTGGTATGGAGTATGCCGTCAATGCGATAGCGCACGCGGCTGTCATTTTCCCCGGGTTCAATGTGAATGTCAGAAGCTTTGCCCTCAATGGCATGGCGCAGGATGACATTTACCATCTTGGAAACCGGCGCGCTCTTTATAACCTCCTCCAGCCCCTTTTCAGTGGTGGCGCGGGCTTCCTCTTTTTCTTCTTCCGCCCCGATATAAACCAAAGCTTCTTCCACTTCTTTGGAAAGATTGGCGTACTGGTCAAGCGCTTTTTTAAGGCCGGCTGACGTGGTAACGTAAAACAAAGTTTCCCAGCCTTTCTGCCTGCCCAGGAAATCGGCCGCTTCCCGCGCTTTCAAATTCTCGGGATGAACCATGGCCACTGACAATTTTTCGCCCTGAAGCAGAAAAGGCACTATTTGGTAGTTAGAGACTATTTCCTTGGGGAATAATTCCAGCGCCTCGCGTTTTATCGGGTCTGTTACCAAATCCGCGGCGGGCAGATGATACAGCTCGCCTTTTTTGGCCAGCAGAACCTCTTCTTTTATCCCGTCGCGCGCGGTTAATAAATCATCAATAGCCTTGCCGCCCTTTTCCGATTCCAGCTGAACTTTCTCGGCCGCGGCTTGGGTAATTACCTTCTCTGACACTAAAAATTGTAAGAATGGAGATAGCATTTGGATTTGTTTTATTTATTCTTTGGGCTTGGTCTCTTGGGGCACAACCAGGAAAGGATCGGCCCGGCCCTTAGGCTCGACCGAAAATGGCCAGCGGCCGAACTGTTTTAGTTTTTGAAAAGCGGCCGAATCTTCAAACGCTTTTAAATTATCCAAGCCAGAGCGCACCGGCACCTTTGTTTTAGCCGCAGCCGCCTGGCTGGCCTCAATTGGCGGCGGAGGCGTGGTGTTAACCACCACCGGCTTTCTGATCATCCCGAAATAAGCCACTAAAAAAGTTATCAGCAATACTCCGCCTAAGGCGCCGTAAAGCACAAACTGTTTTTTTTCGGAAAGCTGGCGTTGAACTAAGGCCATATGTTAATTTTGGGGCAGATAGTAAGTGCGGACCGTAATGGTGTAAGATTTTGCGACCGGGCTGTATAACAGAGCCACCACATCGAGGAGGCGCAAACTTGCTTCGATATTGGTTAAAAAAATTTTAAGATCAGTGTAAGGCGCGGCTGACACGCTGACTGTCGCTTCCAGAGCCTTAACGCCAGGCGGCAGATTATCTTCAGCCGGAGCCGATTCTTTATTTTTGTTTTTTGCCTTGACCTCCTCAATCAAAGAAAATTCCACGCCCTCAATCGTTACCTTGCTCTCGCGGGCAATGCCTTCCAAGCTGGCCAGGAGCTCGGGCACGGCCGGAGCGGAAGGCAGCATGGCGGTGATTTTTTGGACATCGGCATCGCTGGTTTCGGAGCGCTTCTTTGACAAAGCCACCAGATATTGGAGCTTGAGCTCCAAATTCTTCTGCCGCTCTTGTTCTTCGGTAAGCTTGGCCGCTTCCATGGTTCTGGCGCGGGTTAATTTAGGCGAGAGCAGTAAAAAATAACCCAGAACCAAAAGAAGAATGCAGGCAGCCGCGGTCACCAGCCGGTAATACTGCAAAAACCAGCGCAACAAATAGCTTGGCTGCTTTATTGCTGCTGAGGCTTCAACTGATTCTTTTTGGGTTTGTAATTCGGCCATATTTATTGAGGCGATGCCGGCTCTTGGTTGTTAAAAACCACGGGGTCGACTTTAAGCAATAAATCAAACTCCACTCCCCTGATTTTGGATTGATTATCTTTGGAAAGCTGGGCCGCGGTTATTTGCGCGTCTTTTATCCATTCAGTATGCTCTTGTAAAATAGCCAGCTGGCGGCCCACTGCCGTGTAATCAGTACCCAGAGCCGTGATAGTCACCAGGCCCTCCCGGGAAGCGGCAATGGCCGTATAGGTTACTTCCGGCGTGGTGGCGGCCTCTAAAAGCCGCAAAAAATTACTGAGAGCGATATGATTCCCAAGCAAAGTTTTTAATGAAGATATTTTTTGCAGCAGCAACGCGTCTTCTTGCTCCAGGCTCGAATAAGTGGCAATGGTTTTTTCAAGTTCAATATTAATTTGGCCGGCCTGGCGAATACTGGCGCTCTTTTGTAACTGGTAAAGATGGATGCCGAGATAAGCCAGTATGATGATAACAATTGTAATAGCCGTCCAAGTGATTAAAACTGATTTCTGGTTCCTGATTTTAAAAACCTCGGCGTATTCTTTGGATAAAAGATTGACATCAAATTCACCGCCCTTGCCGCTCAGCTGGCCTTGATCGGGTAGAAAATCATTATTTATCTTTTCGGTCTTTGGCTGGCCATTGCTCTTTTCTGGCAAAACCGGCTCTTTTGGCGCTATCGGTTCTGGCACAGGAGCAGGCGTAACTAGCGGAACCGGCAGTTCTGGTTCTGGTTTTGCCATAACCGGCTCTGGCTTTTTTTCTTGGACTGGTTTTTCAAAAAAAACTTTAGAAACTGCCGGAAGCTCTTCTTTTTTTTCAGCAACAGGAGACTTAGCCGGCAAAGTCGGCAAGGCTGGAGAGGTAGGAGTTTTTTTGGCAAAAAGCTTGCGCCACCAGCTTTCTTTTGGTTCTTTTTTTGGTTCAGGTGGCTTTTCCGGCTCGCTCTTGGGCAAGGGCTTAACCGCGGACGGACTCTGGTTCAAAAAATTAGGCTTGGGCGGAGTTTGGGTTGGCGTAAAGCGCTCGGCCGAAACCCGCAAACCGCCCGGAGCTGAGCTTTTTTGAGTATTGCCGCCTTTACGGCCCCAAAAACTAATCAAGCTTTTCTTTTTTTCCGGCTGCTTTTCCGAGAAGCCATTCTGCGGCTGGGTATAGGAAACCGCGTCACTGGCAATGACTTTTTTAATCACTTCCCTCTTTCTTTTTAAATCGCCGGGCAAGAGGTTTATATTTTGGTTTTGGTCAGCTGTCATGTTAAACAATTTCTCTCATGGCTAAACCCACGGCCGTAGCCATCCGCGGCCCCAGTTCGTCCAGAACTTCATTTAGTTCTGTCGGATGCGCCACCCGGGCCCAGGGATTGGCTATAAACGCGCGGATGCCCAAAGATTGGGTAATATAATCAGTTAATGACGGCAGAAAAGCGCTGCCTCCGGTTAGAAGAACTTTCTCGATTTTGCTTTTGCCTTGGCCTTGGTAAAGAGACAAGGAATATTTCATTTCATTGACTACTGCCCCGAAAGCGCGGTTTATTATCTGGCTGACGCCGTCATTGGGATTTGTTCCCATGCCCACGTCGCGCTTAAACTGCTCGGCCCGGTTCTCGTCAATACCCATACTGTCGGCGATGGCGCGGGTTACGGTGTTGCCGCCCACGTCGATACTGCGCGCGAGCACCGGAATTCCTCCCTCAATCACGGTTAAATCACTGGATAAAGAACCAACATCCACTATCAGCACCGGAGCCGGATCATTGCCGACCAAACTGCGTCCCAAAGCGAATGATTCGGTCTCCAGGCTCAAAAGATTAAGTCCGGCCATTTTACTGATAGCCACATAGCGCTCAACCAAATGCTTGGGCGCGGCTGTCAGCAGAATGCGTACCATGGGCTTGCCTTTGGCTATGGCGTCTTTAACCGCGTTGGGATTAACGGATTTTGTCTCTGATTCAGTTTTAGGCGCAACCGGCAAAGGCGGGGTTACTGGCTTGGCCGCGGCTCCGCTGGGCTGGGTTTTATCCAGCAATTTCCAATCTAAAACAACATTCTCAATCGGCATGGGAACGAACTTCTTGGCTTCCCACTGAATGGCTTCAGCCAGTTCCTGCTGCCCTAATTCCGGCAAAGATAATACAGAGCTGAAAACCGCGAAATTAGGCAAAGCCGCCACGGCCTCGCGCGAGCGCGCGTTGCTCTTTTCCAGGAGTGTCCGCAGAATGGAGGCTATTTTTTCCTGGCCGCCTTTAACGTCGTCGCGGGTAGCGTTGGTTTTTACTTCCACTATTCCATAAGTAACCAAACGCGCCCGGCCGGCCACGCTTTCCAGTTCAACCACTTTAATACTGCCGGTACCTAAATCAATGCCCAGATAAGACGAAACCTCCTTTTTGAACATGCCTGATAAAATACTCATAACTTAATCGACTGATTATTGATGATTATAGACCTTGATAATAAGGAACATTGCGGTATCTTTGGAAGCCGTACGTAAAGTTGCCGGTCGTTCCGGTAAACTTAATGAAGTATGCGGCATTGGCCGGCACCTTAAAGATGACCGTGCTGCCGCTAATCTGGATGTCGGTTGTCGCGGTTGGAGTTATATTATTGCCATTGGCATCAACAATCGACATAACCGGCGTGGCGCTGCCCGATGTTTGTAATCTGTAAACTTGGTCAACGGCGCTTGCCGGCACCTGGGCGTATTTTACATCACTCGTAGCGCTCAAATTACTGGCATAACCCGTACCACTGTTATTGGTTGTGCTAATCGTAGTCGGCGGGGTATTAGATGGCGTGGGGTTAGCCAGGTTGGCCGTCAACACTGTGGTGGCCGGCCCGCAAACCCCGGATGACCGGCAGGCCGCCACCGAGGCTCCCAAAGAATTAAGGTTAGTGGTGTTGGTGTAAGAAATTGTGGTAGCCGAGGCCGGGGAAGGCATGGAAGGCGGGAGAATAGGATCGCCGTTGCCTAAAAAGGTTACCACATATTGAGTAGCTGCCGGCGCCGCGTCCCAGGCAAAAGAAATGGTATTGCCCTTAATATAAGGCGCGGCCGAAGTGATCCGGAAATTAGCCGGAACCAAAGGAATGGGATTGACCGTGACTGTGTCAGGAGTTGTTCCGCCACCTGAGATGGTGCAAGACATAGGATAGGTCTCGGTGGAACTGGACATAGTTCGGACCATACTGCCGGACAAAGGATTACCAGAAAGGGATAAAGGCAGATTGGGCTGCCAAGCGCCGCCGCCAGTGGCTTTGCACGAAGTGCCACCAGTGGTTTGCCAAGATAAAGTGAAATTGCTGTTAATTGGCACGTTAATTGGACCGTCGGAAGCCGGACTGGCTCCAACTTGAGCTTTAATATCCGCTGTCACCGGCGCGAAGATAACATTGTAGTTTAGGGTCTGGATGACATAAACGCTGCTGCGGGTAACTCTAATGCGCGGGGTATAGGTGCCGCCAATCGGATAATTACAAGCGTTGGTGGCCGTGTAAGGATTGGCGCTGGTGGATACATCAAATTCATACGAAGAATTGTTGGTGCAATCAATCTGGTAGTGAATAGCACCTATAGCCGAGCCGCCAACGCCAATGGTAAAACTCACGTTCAAAGGCGCGGTACCGGCGCCGGTTAACGGAGAGGCGGTTAAGCTGGTGATGGTAGCCACCGCAGTCGCCACGGTAACGGTTACTGTATTAGTGGCTACCTGACCGGCCTGGCCATTGCAAGTTATAGTGTAGGTTTGCGTGGAAGTCAGGTTGCCGGTAGACTGGCCCGGCGCCGGACGAGCTGTTCCGGTCCAAGTGCTTCCATTGCCGGTAATTGTACAGGTGCCGGCATTAGTGGAACTCCATATTAATTGAGATGAGGCGTTAAAAGCAATGCTGGTTGGGCTGGCCGAGATGGTGGCTGTGGGAACTGGAGCGATGGTTGCCTGGGTGATACTGCTGGCGTCGCTATAGGCATAACTGCTGTAAGCCGTAACTTGGGCGCCAATAGTCTGCGTCGCGCCGGCAGTAGGAGCGCTTTCGGTGGCGTCAAAGCTGGTTGCGGAGCCGCTCATTACGCCGTCGCGGAAAAAATCCACAATATAGTAAGTGGCGCCGGTAACCGCTCCCCAGGAAAAGGTTACGGTCCCGCCCCGGGCCACCGGGTTGGGCGACACGGAAACAGCCGGTACCGCAGGTTTGCGCGCGGCCGAGCAATTGGCGGTTGTGCCGCTATAAAAACCAGTACAGGCCCAAGTCACCCTGCCACCCTGGCTCGGGAAAGCGGTATATGCCGGGCTGGCAGCGCCGGCGCTGCAAAAAGTATCTGTTCCCCAGCTGGTGGCGCCGGAAGTATATGTTTTGTTGGCTGTGCCGCAGGCGCCATTGATCGGAGCGTTGTTGCGCGAAGCCGAACAGTTCACGGTTGAGCCGCCATAAGCGCCGGTGCAAGTCCAAGAAGTGGAAGACCCTTGCGCCGGGAAGGTTGTGGCAATAACACCCCCTGGAGGAGATGAAGTATTATTGGCGCCGCAGAAAGTGTCAGAACCGAAGTTGGTGATATTATAGGTATAGGTTTTGTTGGCGGTGCCGCAGGCGCCGGCAACCGGAGCGTTGTTGCGCGAGGCCGAACAATTAACAGCAGAACCGCCGCAAGAACCGCTGCAAGACCAAGGAGTGGAAGATCCTTGGGCTGGAAAAGCAGGTGAAGCAGGACTGGGAGCTCCGGCGCCGCAGAAAGTATCAGAACCGAAATTGGTTATATCATAGGTATAAGTTTTATTGGCTGAGCCGCAGGCGCCGGCCACGGCCACGGTTCTGTTGCACCGAGACACTTGAACTCCGCAATTATTATCACCGGTTGTGTCGCACGAACCACCGGTGTAATTACAAGTAGTCCCATTGTCTGTGCAACAAGACTGGGTGTTGCAAGATGTGGTATTTGGAGGCTGGCAAGTGCCGCCGCAGGCCGCGCCGGCGCAAGCATTCTGTCCCCCGCCGCAAGATACTGAGCAAGCGCCGGTCCAAGTACCATTGATAACACAGCCTTGGCTGGTTGCCGGTTTGCCGCCCCCGCAGTTTCCATCATTTACGACCTGTCCGTCGCAACGCCGGCATTCCACTGTTTGCGTTTGTGTGCAAGTGCCGGCATTACAAGCGCCAAACCCGCTTTGGTACCAGCTGTAGGTGTAATTTGTGCAAGCGCTTGAACCCGAACAGGCTGCGCCGCCGCAGGCTGGTGTTGGATTATTGCAGGTATAATTTCCCGCGCCGCAAGAATTGGAACAGGTAGTGCCCCATCCGCCATTGACAACACCGGCCGAGCAAGCCGGAGCTGGAGGCGCACAGCCTCCGCCACAGGATGCGCCGGAACAAGTAGTGGCTGTGCCGGTGCCGCAGGAAGTCGAGCAGCCAGTCCAAGTGCCGTTCACCACACAGCCGGATGTATCAGTGGTTGCAGGTTTGGCGGCAGTGCACCATCCATCGGCCATGACTGTACCGTCGCAGCGCTTGCAGGTTACTGAACGCGATCGGCTGCAACTGCTGCAAGAGCCGTAATCGCCGGTAACCCAGCTATATGTCCAAACTGTGCAAGAGGTTGATCCTGAACAGCCCACACCCCCGCAAGACGGAGACGGATTATTACAGGTTCTTGAGCCGACGCCACAAGTAGCCGAACAAGCGCTCCAGCCGCCATTGACCGGACAGCATTGAGTATTACAGGCAGTTCCACCTGAACAATCCGCACCGCCGCAGGATGGAGATGGATTAGTACAAGTCCTGGTGCCACCACCGCAGCTAACCGAACATGCGCTCCACCCGCCGTTGACCGCACAACATTGAGTGTTGCAAGCCGGGGCCGTACCTGTGCAAGTTCCGCCGCACGATGCGCCGGCGCAAGTTCTCGTGCCGCCGCCGCAAGATACGGTGCAAGGGCCGGTCCAGGTACCATTAACCGGCGTGCAGGCCCGGCTGGCTGAACAGTTAGCAGTGCCGGTACAGCTAGTAGCCCTACAAGTCCAAGAGGTCGAACCACCTGAAGACGGAAAAGAAGGTGAAGATGGACTAACATTACCACGATTACAAAAAGTGTAACTACCCCAGCCAGTATCACTGTAAGCATAAGTATGACCATTGGCAGTACCGCAGTTGCACCAAGCAGCCTGGACTCTATCAGTGTTAATAACAAAAAATCCAAACAAAACAAACGCTCCCAGAGTAATCAGTTGAAAATTCCAATTAAAGAAATTTTTCTTCATATAATTCCTCCTACTCAACCGTGGAAATGCTCAAATCATTGGCAATTATGCCGTTAGCTAAATCTATAAACCTCTGCACCGTGAGTATGGTGCCGGCTTTGATTGATTCGCGGCTGCCGGCCGTGATATTGGCGTCAGATGGCAGGAATAAATCCAACTCTTTTTGGGTAGCTGCCTCGCGGACGCGGTAAGTAAAGTCCGCTCCGCCGGAGATGACTTCATAAACTCTCTCGCTTGTTTGGAAAACCGGAGGCGGAGGCGGATTATCCACTGTGCCGCTGCGCTCGGCCGTGGGCTGTTGTTCATTCTCTTTCTGGTTCTGGCCGGCGGAACCGGCGGGATTGGTTGGCTGGCTCGGCGCGGTTGCCAGCGCGATTACCACCAGCACAATCACAACTGCCAATATGGAAAAAAGGATGACTTTAATTTTTTTTGACAACATATGTTTTTATGGCTTATTTGTAAATTTGTTATTATGGCCCTTCAAAATAAGGGATATTGCGAAAGCGGTTAAAAATAAAAGAATAATTACCAGCCCCGGTACCGGTGAATTTTAAATACCTCTCTTCCCCGGGCGCGACCTTTAAAATAATATGGCCTTGGCTGAAGGAAACTGTATCTATGGGGCTGGCATTGCCATTGCCATCAACCGCGATAATGGTCGTGTTAGCCGTGTCAGTTGTAATTTTGGCGCTGTATATCTGGTCCAAGCCGGTCGCGTTGGTTATTTTTTCGTATTTAACATCGCTGCTCCCGCTCAAACTGCGAATATAGTTATTGCCGGAAACCAAGGGCGTCAAATTCATCTGGCTCGGAACGCGAGTTTGCAAAGCGATGACCGGAATGTTGCTGTAACCGCAGCCCGAGGCATTGCAGGCTGCCACTTGGGCCGCCAAATCATTTAAATTAAGCGTGTTGGAAAAATTTTGGCTCTGCTGAAGGCCAACCCAGGTCCAGTTGGCGTCCCAAATATTATCGCGCCGGTAAGCAATGTAAAAATCCGCGGTATTGGCCGGCTTATCCCAAGAAAACGCGACTGTGTCGCCTTTATAAACCGGGTCGTTGGGCGAACGGGAAAGAGTCGGGGCGGTCGGCGCCGGCACTGGCGGAGGCGGTGGCGGAGCCGGCGTATAGAAATAGACCCAAACCACATTGGAATATTGCCAGCTATTGTTCTCCCAAGTCGCCACTTGCGCGCCCAGCCAGCCGGTAGTGGAACGCGTTATTGGACCGTAAGACGTGGCGCTGTACAGATTAATCCAAGGCCCCCAGCTCTCGTTCCAGATAATGATGTAATTATATAAAGAAGTGCGATTCCAGCGAAAAGTGATATTGGTATTGACGGTAAAACTGGAATTATTGGCTGGGCTGTAAATAGTCGTGGCCGCCTGCGCATCCCCCGCGAAAGACAATATAAAAACGCCGGCCAATAAAATTATCTTGATTTTAGCGTTTATTTTATTCATTAGGATTATCCGGCAAAAGGGCGGTTGGTTTATCCCGCGGCACGCTCGGCAAAACCTGCAGCTGGCTCGCGATTAAACCATTAGCCGCTTTTACGTACTTTTGCAAAACAATTATATCGCCCGCTTTTATAGCCGAGCCGCTCAAAAGCATAATGTCAGCTGATTCAGGCACAACCACTATCACTTCCTCGCCGGTATTCGCGTCCCGCGCCGTATAGCCGTCTTGATTAACTGATAAAACTTCCAAGCTCCGGGTTGCGTCTATTACTGATAAGCCCGGAATTTTATTGTCTTTATCCGGCTGGGTGACGGCTCTATTATTTTTTAATACCGTGTTCGTCAAAAAAATAATCAAAACTACGGATCCGATAACGGATAAAAACAGCCATAGATTGCCGCTGATCTTGTTTTGTTTTTTATTTGCCATAAATAATTATTTTTTACCACATCTTGGCGCAAATCAATCTCGCGGGGTTGGTGTTGCGGATGCCAATCATCATATAACCTACCATCAGCACGCCGGTATCGGTTCTCGTGCAATCATAAACCTGGCCATCCGGAGCCTGCAGGCTCCTTTCAAAAGTATCCCCGGTATTCGGCCCCCAGGCTGTTTTGCAGTTACCATTAATACATAATTGCCCGGCATTAAGCGTGCCCGCGCCTTTCAAGCCGCCGGTGGCGCCGCCGATTTGCGCTTGCTCGGCGTAAAAAGTCGGAGTGGTAACTTTATGGGTTACACTTGGATTATACCCTCCGGCCGCAATTCCCGCGCCCGCTTTGACATCCCCGGTGGCAGTCAAATTGCCGCTGGCGGCTAAAACTGTCGAGCCGCTGTCGCTGGTAAAGTAAACCCAATCCCTGAATATGGTGGCCCGCCGATTGTCCATAACAAGGTCAGCCCCGAATTCAGCCACACTCTGACCCAAGCCATTCTTAATAACCAAAACGTCATTCTCTCCTTCAGACGTTGCGGAAACGATTGTCGGGTTGGAGGCGCTACTGCCGAGCGATAAAGTTCCCAGAATGTTAACTAAACCATTGGTTTTTAATATCAACCGGTTGTCAATATTCCAAAACCGCAGATCATTGGTGCCGTCATCTTGGTATATGCCCCAATAAGGGCTGTTAGCGCTTTGGATATCAAGTTCAGCATTGCCATTATCTGTTTTAATGTGCAAAGTGCTGTTAGGAGCAATGGTGCCGATGCCAACTTTGCCGCCATTATACCCGGCATAAGGGCTTGGATTTATGGCTATGGCTGTTCCGCCGGCCGCTGTAGTTTCAGTCTTGATGATGGAATAATTCCCATTAGTAACCTTCATCTCCAAAGTGTTATCACAACTCGCCATGCCACACTCAATAACAATACCCAGGCCGTTAGTGTCTGTTTTCACCGCCAAAGGCACAGTCCGCGTCGCGCCGGCAAATCTGTTATTTATGCCCTTGATAACCAGATTGCCGTCTTGGTCTATCCGCGCCAAATCATCGTTATTAGCCGTGTTACGGACAACAAACGGGCTGTAATTGCTGGATATTATGTGCAATCCTTCCACATTGGTTTCCGGGTTGATTTGCAGTTTAGCGGCCGGCGCGGCTATGCCAATACCTACTTTGTCTGTGATGTTTGATAAATAGACATTGGGATTGGTTCTAGACCAACTAGAGCCTGTGGAGGCCACAGCCGCCCAATTGGACTTACAATCGCCTTCAATACATAATTGTTTGGCATTAACATTACCTGTTCCTTTATAACTGCCGGCAGCCGCGCCCACCAAAATCTGATCAGCATAAAGTCCGCCGGAATCATAAAGAGTTGCCGTAAATAACGATGGAGTTGTAACTTTATAAGACAGATCCGGAGCATATCCGCCAAAAGCGCCACCACCAGTGACCTTGAAATCATCCGGCACATACACCGCGCCGCTGTTATCAGCCGTGCTGTTTTTAATGCCATACTGCACGTCCAAAGTGTCATTGACCATCACGTCACCCGCATCGCTGTTCAGATATTTTAATTTCAAAGTGCCGCTCTTTAAGTTGATATCCCCCACACTGCCTACTCCCCCGCCCGGCACGGCTTCAATAGTGGCTGTGCCCTTGCCCCGGATTCCCCAGGCCGTGTTGACAGTAGGGTTGTCGGGCGGAGTCATTATGGCCACGCCTTGGGCGTTATTGTTGCCAATAAATAAATCACTGCCCAACAAAGTTTCCCCGGCGCGGTTAACCCGCATCTGTTGTCTTTGCCCATAAGTCGGGCTGATGCCGCTTTGGAGTATAAAATAATTACCGCCCGGCTTAGATGCGTTGAGGGGGTCAAAATCTATGGTTGCCTGCGCCGCCAGTTCGCTGTTAAATTGCAAAGTGGTGTTTATTTTAACCGCTCCGCTAAAAGTAGGATAAATATCATTGCCATTCGGAGCCCAAAGATTGGAGCCGGCCGGCGGCGGGGGGTCGGGCGGGCAATTAACCCCGTTTTGACGGCAGACATTCTGGCCAGCTGTGGTAATATTTCCGTCTACCTGCAAATTGCCGGTAACCTGGGCATTGTCAGCCACGTAAAGATTGCCGCTGTTATTGGCGCTTGAATTCTTTAATCCCCACTGGATATCTGCCCAGTCATTAACTGTTAAATCGCCGGCGCCGTTAGATAAAGCGCCGCGCAAATCCAGGCCATTGGTGGTTGAATTGCCGGACGTGGTGACTTGCTGCAAGGTCGGAATAACCTCCGAAGGGCAGCCAGCGCCGTTCTGCAGACAGACAGGCGTGGTATTTACGGTCAAACTGCCGCCAGCAGCCACATTAACCACCCCGGCTTCGCTGATAGTCATTAACGAAGCCGGAGTCTGATTCATAAAATTAATACCCGCGCCATGCCCGCGCACCTGCAGTTCGCCGCTTGGATTAACCATAATGCCGTAAAGCCCTTGGCCATCTGATTCGCGGGGCCAGGCAATGCCGGCATCCTGCTGTATAAACCAAATATCACCGGAAGCAAAACCCAGACCCATTCCCCCGCTGGAAAAAAGACCATAATCCGCGGCATCAACCGCCAAGCCGTAAACCGCGCGGTTGCCGCCAACGCCGCTGGCTGAAAGGTTGCCGAACAAAGCGTTGGCCGCGCTGTTCCCTTGAATACCATTAGTTGAACCGGTTCCTTGCAAGGCAGTGGCATAACTGCCCGGGGTGCCCACATGAAGCGTGCCGTCGATTGACTGTCCTGAGCCAGTGGTATAAACCGGCAAAGCCGTATTGCCGCCCGGAGGAACCTGGCTTGGCTCTGACCAAGCGGCCTGTCCGCTGAACGGCAATAATAAAAAGGCTAATAGAAAAAGATAGTATTTTTGTTTGATAACAAGCATGCGTTGATTATACAACAAAAATATAAAAATCGCCAAAAACTTGTTCACATATTAAGAAACTTTCGCGGAAACTCTGTCAAGACTGTGGTACAACCTCCCGCAAAGCGGGCAAACCCTTAATCATGTCCCCTAAACCAGGGGGCGGATTAATCGCCGCGCGGCCGTCAAATATGATTTGCTCGGCCGGCGTATTGTCCGCGGCCACGTAAAGGCGCTGGAGCAAAATTGAATGGGCAATGAACATGCCCCTGGCAACCAAAGGCACGTCTGTTAAGGAACTGCCAGTGGTGCCGGTAGTTATGCCGCCGGCTCCCTCGCTGTAAAAAACACCGGATAAAGCCGTGACTGCCTGGTTAATCGTTATATTGCCTTTAATCAGCCAGCCCGCGGACGGAAGATTATCAATCCGCGAAGCCACGGCCCCGCTTTGATAAAGCGTGTTGGCGTTCACGATTAAATTGCCGTCCACTATAATAGTGCCGCTTCCTTTTTGCGTGCCCGATCCCTTTGAGAATGTTAATTCGCTGTCAATGGTCAAATTGCCGGTAAAATGATGTATTTGCCCGTCAAGAATAATATTTGCCCCTAAAGTGCCGGAAGTGGTGCTGTCGCCGCTATGCGTAGTAACCGCGCCGTAATAACCGTTAAGAATGCCGGTCCTATCTAAAACTCCCATTGTGCCCCGATAATTATTGGATTGCTGCGGCAAAGCGACCACGCCAAAATTCTCAGCTCGAAAGGGCGCGTCGCTGCCGCCCGACGAAGTAATAGTGGCCGGGTCGATGGTGCCATTAGCCTGCAATAGATAAGTGGCGCTGTAGCGCCCGGCCGGCGGAGAAAAAGGAGCGTCAATGTCGCCGCCCGAATAAATATCGCCATACAAAGTTTCAAACCAGCGGGCCACGGCAGCGCCGCCATAGTCATTACCGGTCCAGCTAACCCAGCCCGTGCCCCGGTCCGGCTCTGGGCCGAAACCAATGTCATCTCCCCCATTCCACGACCAGCCGGTAAAAGCGCGGTTAGTACCCACCTGCACCCCGTAATCCGTGGCGTTTATCACTATGGGCCCCATTTTCAACCAGCCGTTCGCGCCCAATGATTCAATTTTCGCCCAGCCCGTAATTTTTCCCACAGTCGAAGTTGGCGACTCCCCCTCATTCCTGGTAAAAAGCGAAGTGTAGTTCGGAGCCGTGGGATATGGACCGGCTGGCTGAAAATTGACCCAGCCCACATTTGGCGACCAGCCATAGCCGGTCATAGACGCGGGAACCGGACTGTCAAAATTAATATCAACTCCGTAATCAATGCTTCCGCCGGTGTTAGCGCAATTCAAAGAAACCCAGCCGATATTGGAAGACCAGGCAAAACCGGCAATGTCGTGAAAATTACAACTCGCCTCGACCACCACTGGAACCAACAGCAGCGCTATAATTACTCCTAAGTGAATTTTCTTTACCATTATGGTATAATAAAATAGTGATGCAGTTCCTACGAACTACGAATCAAGTACGAAAATACGAAAGCTTTAATTTTGATGTTTGGTGTTCGTATTTTCGTAAAAAATTCGTAGTTCGTAAGCACTATCACCATTATATCACAAATCTATGCCTAAAAAACAAAGCTTTGGAGCAAACCAAGGCATCTCCTCCCGTCAAATACTAATTGTCTTGGGAGTAACGGTCGCGGCCGCGGTTATTATTGTCGTAGTCTTTGCCACTTTAATTAACCGCGACAGCGGCAACAATCAAGATTATCAAGATTATCTCAACTCGCTGAAAAGCCAGCAAAATACCGGCCAGCAACCAACTCCGGCCAATACCACGGAAGTCCAGCGCCAAATTGTGCGCGGAGTGTTAACTGTTATCGGGACTGAGGAAATTTCCGTCACGGCTGAAGGCACTAATCAAAAAATTGAAATAGCGCTGCGCCCGGAAACAACCGTTACTTATCAAAATAAGGCTTTTGACCGGAACCGTTTTTTTGTCGGCGACCAGCTGGAAATAACGGCCCGGCCCGAAGCGAGCGCGCTGGTGGCTGAAGCCATAACTGTTCTGGTTTCCGCTTCTCCGGCCACCCCAGCGCCATTGCCAGTAATTACGCCGCAAAATATCCGGCCGGACGGCTCAATCAAACCGCTTTAGAAACAAAGGAATAATCCGCCTCTTCGGCGGATGCGCCGCCTGCCCGCCGAGGAGGCGGAAGGAGGCGCAAAAAAACAGAGCGATCCCGCGTAAACTTGCGGAATCGCTCTTCGGATGTGCATGTGTAAACTCCTTGTGACGACCGAGGAGCCTACTCCTGGACCTCGGCCTTGATCTCGCCCCAGGACCTGACTTGGACGGCCGCGTCGGCTTGCGGCATCGCGAGCTTGCTCGCAGGATGGCGGGCCCAGCGGGCGCGCCACTGCTCAACCGACATCTCGGCCTTACCGCCGACATTGGTGCCGGAAACCGTCCTGGCGCTGGTCTGCCAGCGCGGCTCGGGCGGAGGCGGGATATAAACCGGCGGCGGCTCGGGCGGAGGCGGGTCCACCGGGATGAAGGCGTGGACCGTCTGCGTCTTGGTGAACCGCACCTTGTCGCCCACCTGGACGACGGTTACGTCACTCGCGCCTTCCATCTGAAGCTTCCAGAAGAGCTCCATCATCTTGTCCTTGGCTTCGGCCATGAACGAAACCGTGACTGGGTAGTCGCCTTCGGCCGGAAAACGCAGCATGTTGCTGGTACCCGTTCCAAAGGCCGCGCCCGCGATCTGCCACGAGATTGTGGCCAGATCCGGGTACGTGGTGTCGTTCCAGATGAAATACGCCGGAACCAGGATCTCCGTACCATCGCGGCCCGGGGTGTCGGTGAAGAACCCGGCTGAGGGCAACGGCGGAGGAGGCGGAGGCGCTAGCGCCGTGATCATGAAGGGGATCTCTGTGTCGTCCCCTGTCGAGAAAATGTGCACCACGCCGCTGGTGACGCCGATGGCCAATGGCTTCAGCGTCAAGTTGATACTGATCGTCTGTCCGGCCACGAGTTGCTGCAGCGCCCAAGCGTATTGAACCACGGGAGGAGCCGCTGGGAACTGAAGTACCCCGAACCCTGGCACAGACCAGGGCGACTGCTGGGGTGGGTTCGTCTGAAGCTGGAAAGTTCTGAACACAGGCAAGTTACCCTGCATCTCCACTAGGTTGTTAACCGTGGTGATGCCGATACCGACAACGGACTCGCCCAACGCGCCGACGTAGTCAAGAGTGAAGCTAGCGCTCGAGCTTCCTCCCAGGGTAACCACCCCAAAGTCCATGGCGGAGACGTTGGGAATGACGTATGGGGGTGGCGGGAGAACAGCGGTGACTGTCACCGGCAGGAGCGGGTCAACCGGCCCGCTCTGGTAGATCTCGAGGGTGTCTGCCCAGACCCCATCCAAGCGCGGAGTGATGGTGCATACCAGGGTTAGGCTCTGGCTAGGAGCCACGCTCACTAGAGGAAAGCCGAAAAAACCGGTGAGCGTAGTGTCGATTACTCCAGTGGTGAAGAGGACTTCCGTTTTCTTGAACAGCACTGTGCCAATGCCCGGCGCTGTGACCGAGAAGTCGAACGGGAACGCGATCGCGTCGTACCACGCGAACTGGCTCAACAGGGCCAGCATAGTAGCGCCGTGCAGATCCTGGCTACCAACATCGACGTTCGTCAGCGCGATGCTGATCGTGGCCGACTGATTCACTTCGACCGTGCCGAAGTCCAGGGACTGCGGCGATACGGTGAAGGTCGGCGGCTGGGCCAGGGCCTGCATCGGGAAGATGCAGATAATGAAGGCCAGGACCGCTGCGATGAGGGTGTTCTGTGGCTTGCGCATGGTCTGCTCCTTCCGGGATTCCCGGATTATGGAGGGTGGATTGACGAAGTTCCCTGTGTAGGATGTTATATATAATGTAAAACAGCGAGATATTCCTTTATTTTCTATTAACATTTTAAATTACTCTTTTAATGGTTTTTTGTCAACTTGACTCCGTAATTCCTCTTTTGATATATTCGCACTGAAAAATTCACACAACACCTAAAACAGGCCTTGTTTGCGGCCCGATCTTGTATTCAGAAAACGATCTGAATAATTAATAAAAAAACAGAGCGATCCCGCGCAAAACTGCGGAATCGCTCTTTGGATGTGCATATGTAGACTCCTTGTACCGACCGAGGAGCCTACTCCTGGAAACCGGCCTTGATGGCGCCCCACGACTGGGGATTGTCCGTCGCGAGCTTGGCGGCAGGCAGGTTGCCCCAGTAGCCGCGACGACCCTCGGCCAGTCCGGCGACCGGCACCGCTGAGACGACCAGGCCGCTGCGCACCTTGAGGTCGTTCGCCACCAGGCCGTTGGCCATCGCGATGAAGCGCGTGACCGTGAACTTGCGGCCCGGCTTGAGGCTGGCCCGATTCCCGACTGCGGACACGTTGCTCGAGATGTTCGCGTCGCTCGGCACAAAGACATCCATCTCGGTGCCGACGACAAGGTCAACAGCGAGGGATCCCTCGCCGCCCTCATAGACGGCGCGGTAGGTGAATTCGGCGGCCTGGGCGTCCGAGATCACCCGGAACTGGAGCGTTCTGGACTCGAACATCGGGGGCGGAGGCGGATTGTCGACGGTGTAGACAGGGGCCTCCTGGGCGGACAGGATGTCAGCCGAAGCCAGGAACCCGAGGAACGCAACCGCCAGAGCCGTGACCAAGGTGAGGGTGAAACTCCGTTTCATCATCTTGTCCTTGTTTGAGGCGTGGTGGGTGTGGAACATGACGAAAAACTTAACCATGGATACTTCTAATCACCTCCTTCCTCAAGGGAATACCCTCGATATAAGCGAGATTATTGCCAAAGAGCCAATTAACATTTTAAACTACCCCAGTAATATTTTTTTGTCAACTTGACATTTTAATATCTATATAACATATTCTCACAAATATAATTTTTACTTGATAAATTATGGCTATAAAGTATAGTTAGGGCATGGCAACCAACCTTTTTACGGAAAAATTCACTCATCACCTAAAACAGGCCCTACTCTCGGCCCAGTCTTTGGCTTGGCAGAACGAAATCAGCCTGGTTCACTTACTGGAATCGCTCTGGCGCGAAAAAGGCAGTATTGCTTCGGAAATAATCAGCAAAGCCAGCCGCGCTGTTAATAAAGAAGAGGAAGTGGCTGACAAAGCCAAAAGCAGCGAGACTAACCAAAAGCCGGTGGCAGTGCGGCTCGGCAAAGAAGCCGGGGAAATAATCACCAAAGCCGTGCATTTGAGCCACCAATACGGCCATAAGTACGTGGGCACGGAGCATCTTTTAAAAAGCCTGGCTGAAGTCAACTCAATACTGGTAAAAAGCTGGTGGCAAAAACAAGCCATTAACTTGAATGAGCTGGAAAAAAATTTGCGCATTGTTTTGGAGTCGACTTCCAAGTTCCCGGATTTAACCGCTGTTTTTCGCTCCCAGAATGCCACCGCCGAAAACCGCGAAGAAAAACTGCAGGCCGCGCTGGAATATTTCGGCCGCGAACTGACCAGCGCTGAGATTCAAAAAGATATTGACCCGGTAATCGGGCGGGAGACGGAAATTAACCGTCTGATCCACGTGCTCTGCAGGCGGTATAAAAACAATCCCCTGCTTTTAGGCGAGGCCGGGGTCGGCAAAACCGCCATTGTGGAAGGTTTGGCCAAAAAAATAACTGAAGGCGCAGTGCCGCCGATTCTGGCCAATAAAAAAATCTACACTATAGATTTGGGCGCGATTGTGGCCGGCACGGTTTACCGCGGCGAATTTGAAGCCAGGTTTAAAAACCTGGTGGAATCGGCCGAAGCCAGCGGCAACGTGATTCTTTTTATTGACGAAATACACACCATTATCGGCGCCGGCTCAGCCTCGGGCTCGCTGGACGCGGCCAATATGCTCAAGCCGGCCCTGGCGCGCGGCAAAGTCAGCATTATTGGCGCCACCACCACCGAAGAATACAAAAAACACATTGAAACCGACAGCGCTCTGGAACGCCGGTTGCAGCCGATTATCATTAACGAGCCGAATGAAGAAGAAACCCGAAAAGTATTGGAAGGCATCCGTGGTAATTATGAACGTTTTCATAATGTTACCATCACCGACGAAGCGATTCAGGCGGCGGTGACGCTTTCCAGCCGCTACTTAACCGAAAAACTCCAGCCCGATAAAGCCATTGATTTGATTGACGAAGCCGCGGCTAAAGTAAAAGTCGAGCACTCGGAGCGGAGCATCTGGCAAAAAATCCGCAAAACCGAGGCCGCGCTGGGGCGGACTGAAACGGCCAAGCGCCAGGCGGTCGGGAGCGAAGACTATAACCTGGCCATTGCCTTAAAACAGCAGGAAGCCGAACTTAGAAGCGGTTTGCAAAAATTAATGGCTGAAGCCAACAAAGAAGACGGCCGCAAAGTCAAAGTCGAGCGCGAGCATATTTTGGAAGTGGTCTCCCGTTTAACCAAGATTCCCTTGGGTGAATTGGGCAGCGACGAACGCGAGCTGCTATCGGATTTGGAATCCAAGCTGCGCCAGAAGATTATCGGCCAGGACCGCGCGCTCTCGAAAATCGGGGGTCTTATTAGGCGCGCCCGCACCCAGGTGGCCAATCCCCGCAAACCTTTGGCCTCTTTCTTGTTTTTAGGCCCGTCCGGGGTTGGTAAAACCGAAACCGCCAAACAGCTGGCCAACACCTTATTCCATGATCCCAAGGCTTTAATTCGGGTTGACATGTCCGAGTTTTCCGAAGGCTTTACCGTGTCGCGCTTAATCGGCGCGCCAGCCGGCTATGTCGGCTACCGCGACAGCAACAAGTTCACTGATTTGGTCCGCCGCCAGCCGTACAGCGTGGTGCTGCTGGATGAAATTGAAAAAGCGCATCCCGAAGTCTTTAACGTGCTGCTGCAGATTTTGGAAGACGGCGAGCTCTCGGACGCCACTGGCCGGCGCGTTAATTTTAGGAATACGGTTATCATCATGACCTCTAATCTGGGGCTGGAGGAATTCAAGGTGGCCGCTGGGCTTGGTTTTGGCGAAGGCGCGGCCGTGGATTTTGCGACCGTGGAAAAACGCGTCTTGCGCGAAACCGAAAATCATTTTAAACCGGAGTTCCTAAACCGCATTGATTCATTGATTGTGTTTAATCCTTTAACGCGCGAGCACTTGGGCCAGATTGTCAATTTGTTCGCCAAAGAAATAAACGAACGCTTGGCGGAAAGAAACCTAAGCATCAATTTAACGGCCGCGGCCGAAACCCACATTATCGACCGCGCCTGGTCTCCAACCATCGGCGCCCGCAGCATCAGGCGGTTTTTCCAGGAACAAATTGAGAGCGAGCTGGCTAATTCCCTGCTTAACGAAACATTCGCCGCTTCCTCGTCCGCCAAGATTGAAATTATCATCGACGCGGTTGACGATAAATTAAACTTTAAGACCGGATGATTGGTTTAAAACAAAGCGCCAAACTGTTACTCGACCTTTTATTCCCCATCGAGTGTCTTGGCTGTGGCCAAGAAGGCGTTTGGTTTTGCCAAGACTGCCTGGCTGCTCTCCCCTTTTTTCCGGAGCGCCATTGCCCATTCTGCGGTGAAAAAAATTCTTGGGGCGAAACCTGTAAAACCTGCCGAGCGCGCCACGCGCTTGATGGCGCGATTACTTTTATCCCCTACGCCAACCCGGTAATTCAAAAACTTATCCATGCCTGGAAATACCAAAGCGCCAAAGACCTGTCCACGCCTCTGGCTCAGTTTGTTTCTCTGGGACTGGAGACAATCTTCGCTAAATTACAAGAACAAAGCCGCGTCTTGCAGCGCGGACTGGGGCGAGCCGAGTTGATTGCTTTTCCAATTATGCCGACTCTGCTTCTTTCTCGAGAGACGACTTTATTACCAGTGCCGCTCGCCCCAAAACGGCTGCGCTCGCGCGGCTTTAACCAGGCCGAAGAATTGGCCAAAGGCTTGGCCCAATCCCGAGGTTATAATCTTGATTGTCTGGTGCAACGGACGCGCCACACCGCTCCCCAAGCCACCTTGACCGGCTCGGACCGGCTGACAAATATCAAGAAAGCTTTTGCGATAAGCGCCAACGCGGAATCGGTTGTTGGAAAAAATTTTTTGATTATTGACGATGTTATCACCACCGGCTCAACTTGCGACAGTTTGGCCAGGCTGCTTAAAGAAAACCAGGCAGCCTCGGTTTGGGCTCTGGCCGTGGCTTTTGGCCATCCTTTGTAAAAAAAGAGCGGCTAGTCCAGACATGCTGCCTGGACTAGCCGCGATTCTCGGGTTGGGCGGGCGGGACTGGCTCTGTTTGGCCAGTTCTGCGCCGATATGCCTCATCGTTTTCCTTGATGATTCGCCTCTCCGTGTTCGTCAAGGGAACCTCGAGGCGTGATCGTGATGTTTCTGGCGTCTGGCTAGGTCCATTAGGACCTTTGAGACATTTTCCTCCTGACATCTGGCACCTGCCTGGAAAAAGAGCGTGAGAGTGAAAATCAAACTAATAGAACACTTTAATGGAAATCGGCAAAAAAGTCAATCAAAGCCAAAAAACCCTTTACAAAATCGCAATTTTTGTATATTCTAAAGCTGAAACGGGCATCAGCAGGGATACGCGGAAACCACGGTCCCAACTCTAACGAGGAGAGGTGCCAGAGTGGTCGAATGGAACGCACTGCTAATGCGTTGACTGCGCAAGCGGTCCCAGGGTTCGAATCCCTGCCTCTCCGCCACCTTTCGCTAAAGCTTCAGGTGGCTTTCAGCCAACTTACTAAGTAGCGAAAGGTGTCACCCGTAGCTTTAGCGAAGGGTGACGGTTCAAAGTATTTTTATGTCTTCACCAGAAGGACAACCAAACCCTGTGCCTGATTCAGAAACCGGGCCCTTGGAATTTCCCCCTGACCGGGTTGAAGTTGATTTGGGAGGTTACAACCCAACCGAAGAAGCAGTTGTTAATAATTGGAAACAGCTTGAGCATATCGCCCCAGAAAAAGGCCGGGATTTAAAATTGGAATTTATTGAATCTTTGGGTAAAACCGACCAGGAAATTATGGCCGCGGCCAGAGCGGCAAAAGAAGCCGCCGAAATTTCTGGAGACAAGGCTGACCTGAAAAGAATAGCGGATATTTTTGTTTTGAGAAAAATGATGCTGGGCCATGACTGGCGGACCGAGCAAGTGGCTGGCCAAGCACGCGAATATATTATAGAAAAAAAGAGACTATTGTTGCGGCAAGTACAGGCTTTAAACAGACAGCCCAAAACGCAAAAAATCAGCGCCGCTATCGCCACGCTGCACCAGAGATTTCAAGATTTAACCGGCCAGCAAGAAAATCTGGACCAAGTTATCGCTCAAGGCTATCCCCAGCTTTGGGAAACCATTACCAAAGCCAGACAAGAGGCGAGAAAACCCGAGGCTGGCGAGACATCAGAAAATCCAACAGAAGAAATGGCTCCTGGTTCAAGTAGTTTGCAACGAGAAATGGAGGAAATACAAGCAGAAGAGCGCGAGGCCGAACAAGAGCTAGAAGCTGAAAAAGAGCGCATCACCAGGCTCTCTGAAGCCATTGAAAAAAAACTGCCTCCGCGCTACCGCGAATGCGCGCCGGAAATCGCAGCCGTGCTTATTGGCAATGGGCTGAATTTTGTCGAGCGGGATGATTTTGTCACCAGAGACGGAAAAACCCAAGAAGTGGTTAAATTCATTATCTTTGCCGACCCGCTGAGCGCAAAAGCGAGAGAAAATTTCCCCAGCGCGGATAACCAAAACTTTGAACACGGCGCATCGAGATTTGCCGCTGATTTTAAAAAAATTGCCAGCTCCCCGGAAATTCCGGCCAGGATTAAAATAGCGCTTAACCAATTTTTCAACCGGCGCTGGGATTATGCCGAAGAACCAGACGCCAAAGCCATTTTGGAATCCTTGCGTCAACAGGACCAAAAGCCCCACGCCATGTACATAAAAAAAGGCTTATACACCAACAGTAACCTAATGGCTGTTAGAGCGGAGTCCGGGCTGATTGACCTCCATGTCCAGCCCACGAACCAAGCACCGGAATACACTGATGGAACCGTTTTTTCGTCCGCGCCGGTTTTTACTTTTGACATTAAAAAAGAAAACGTAGAAACAAAATAATATGCCCAATAACCAAAATAAAATCACCATTGAATGGCCGGTGCCTGAATACCGCCAGCATGAACGCTCGCGGCGCTGGTATATAATCGCTTTGGCGACCTTTGCCCTGCTGATGCTTTATTCGTTTTTCACGGCCAATTTTTTGTTCGCGCTCATCTTGATTATTGCCGGCATTATTATTGTGCTCCAGGACAAGCACCAGCCGCCCAGCATTGATTTTGCCATAACAGAGGACGGCATTGCCTTGGGCCGGGATTTTTACGATTACAGCAAACTCCAGTCTTTCTGGATTTTCTACGAGCCGGACGAAGCTAAAACACTTTTCTTTGAATTTAAAAACAAAATCAGGCCGCGCCTTGGGGTGCCTTTGTTCGACAAAAACCCGCTCCATGTCCGCTCGGAACTGCTGAAGTTTTTAACCGAAGACGTGAGCCGCGAAAACGAACCTGTTTCCGAACAATTGTCCAGATTACTCAAGTTGTGATAGTATAAGTCCCGGCTCTGACTCGCCCTCGTCGTTCAATGGATAGGACGCAAGATTGCGGATCTTGCAATGCAGGTTCGATTCCTGCCGAGGGCACCAGAAAACCTTACTAGCCTCTCAAACCTCTGCCCCTTGGTTGCGGTAGAGGTAATTTTAGTTATAGGATAAAAACATCTTATGGCTATCCATCTGGCCACCCCTATTTCCCAATTAACCCGCGTGGGCGCGATAACGGCCAAACGCCTGGCTAAATTAGGTATTGCCAATGTCCGGGAGCTCTTGGAACATTTCCCTCTGCGGTATGAGGATTACACTAAAATCCTCAACACCCGCTATCTTGAGAGCGGCCTGGTTGGCAGTATAATCGGGACAATAACCGCCATCGAAAAGAGGGAAACCAGCCATAAGCGCATGAAGCTCTCGGAAGCTTATCTTGATGATGGTTATGGAATTATAAAATTGATTTGGTTTAACCAGCCGTTTATTACTGAAACGCTCAAAGAGGGCGACAAAATTATTGCGGCTGGCGCGGTTGAACAGGATTTTCAAGGATGGGTGATGAAGAATCCCGCTTATGAAAAAGCAACTCTGGAAAAAACTTTGCACACCGCCCGCTTGGTGCCGGTTTATCCGGCCACTTACGGCTTAACCCAAAAACAGCTCCGTTTTCTAGTCAGCCAGGCTTTAAACGCTGTGACAGAGTTCCGCGAAATTATCCCTAAAGAAATTAAAAAACAGGCCAAGCTCGCTGACAAAGCCGGAGCTATCCGCGCTATTCACTTGCCGGATAATCAAACTGACTGGCAAAAAGCTGCCCATTATCTTAAATTCGAAGAACTTTTTCTTACCCAGCTTTTAACCGAGCAGTCGCGCCGCGCGCTACAGAAAGCTAAAGCCCCGGCTATCCCCTTCCAGGAACAAGCCACCAAGCAATTAGTTGGCTCGCTGCCTTTTAAATTGACCAATGACCAGCGCAAAGTCGCCTGGCAGATTCTTAAAGATTTGAGTCTGGAGCGGCCCATGAACCGGCTGCTGCAAGGCGAGGTTGGCAGTGGTAAAACAGTAGTGGCCGCTATCGCGGCCTTGAACGCGGCCGAGAATGGCTACCAGACAGCCTTAATGGCCCCGACTGAAATTTTGGCTCTGCAGCACTATCAGACCATCAGCCGGCTTTTTCCAGATAAGCCTGTGGTTCTGCTCACCAGCAAACATAGCCGCCTGACAAATGACCCGAGCGCCTCGCGAGCGGAAATAAAACAGGATATTAGCGACGGCAATGTAGCTATAATTATCGGCACCCACGCCATTATCCAGAATGACGTTGTTTTTAAAAAACTCGGACTCATAGTCATTGACGAGCAACATCGTTTCGGAGTTGAACAAAGAAAATTATTAAAAAATAAACAATCCGAGTCTCTGACTCTGGTGCCCCATCTGCTCTCAATGACAGCCACGCCCATTCCCCGCTCATTGGCTTTGACAGTTTATGGTGATTTGGATATTTCCACTATCCGCGAACTGCCGATGGGCCGCGTGCCGATTACCACTAAAATTATTGAGAACTCCGGCCGGAATGAAGCCTATAGATTTATTACCGAAAAAATCAAACTTGGACAACAAGTGTTCGTGGTTTGCCCTTTGATTGAGGAAAGCGATGTACTGGGCGCTAAATCAGCCACTACTGAATTCGAAAAACTGCATAAAATTTTTCCTAATACTAAAATCGGTCTGCTCCACGGCAAACTAAAGTCCAAGGAAAAAGAACAAATCATGAACGACTTCCAAAACCGCCAAACTTCCATCTTGGTGGCCACGGCGGTAATTGAGGTGGGCGTGGACGTGCCTAATGCCAGTATTATGGTAATTGAGGGCGCGGAGCGGTTTGGACTGGCCCAGCTCCATCAATTCCGCGGCCGGGTGGGCCGAGGCAGCACGGCTTCGTTCTGTTTTATGTTCCCCACAACCGCCTCTGCCCAAGTCAAGCACCGCTTACAATCTTTTATAAACGCCCGCGACGGTTTTGAAATAGCAGAACTGGATTTGCGGTTGCGCGGGCCGGGACAAATCTATGGCACCACCCAATCCGGCTTTGAAACCAATCTAAAAATCGCCTCGCTCTCGGACAGCGAACTTATTAGCCAGACCAAGGAAGTTGCCAAAACGATTATTCAAGAAGATCCAAGCCTGGCCCAATACCCGGAGCTCTCCCGAGAGCTAAAAGACGCGGGACGAGGATTGCATTTGGAATAAATATCTATCTTGACAAAGGCGATAAATTCGTCTTTACTGTAAAACAAAGAGACGGAGATGTTCCCATATTCACTGCTTTTTCGCAGTGATTTGCATACACCACTCATCACCGCAAGGGGGAGGCGTTGAGATGGGTATTAGAGGCAAAAGAAACGACTCTGACGGCCACGCGGTCCGCAGCGCCATACGGCGCCGAGAACACGCACAGCCAGGAGCGCTGGATGGCTTGAAACAGCAAGAAGCCCTAGCCGCGCCAGTATCCACCGCGGAACTTCTGCCAGCCGTGGACCTAACAGAGGGCGGCATTGTTGAATCGCGCCGGAAGCTGGCCGGTTTCACTGATGTCGGGCGCTTCTTCGAGGAGCAAGTGCGGTGGCTTAAAAAGCCACGCCAGCTGAAGGTTCTCACTCGCTCCAACAGAGCAGTCGTGATCAAGCCAGTGAAGATCATCGGGATTGTCCAAAACGGCAACCCCAAGTCCGGTGGCAGCATCATCATCGATGTTACCAATATATCGCCGGGCCGGCCAATGGTGGCTAACCGCTTTGTTCTGCTTGACCCCGCGGACTGGGAGGAGATCTGCCAAGCGCCCAAGCAGGCGCAACCAGCCGCAGTACACTAAACCGCGGCTCTCGCACAACAAAAACACCCTTCACGGCGGCGCCAGATCACTGGCCCGCCTCTTTTTTTACGCCACATTTATTTTTCTATTCCCAAAACGCGCAGAGCCGACTGGATGTCTTTTATTTTTTCCGGCACATAAAAATTATCAAAACCCAAACGCTTGGCCTCGCGCATCCGGCTCTCCATATGCGCCACCGGTCGCACCTCGCCGCCCAGCCCAATCTCGCCCAAAGCCACTGATCTTGCCGGCATCGGGACATTAGCCAGCGATGAGGCCACGGCCAAAGCCGCGGCCAGATCCAAAGCCGGATCTTTAACGCGCAAACCGCCGACAATATTTAAAAATACATCCTGATTTTCCAGCTTCAGCCCGGCCCGGCGCTGCAGTACGGCCAATAAGAGCTCCAGCCGCGCCAAATCAAACCCCGAAGCCGCCCGTTTGGGATAGCCAAAACTGGTTTTATTGGTCAGAGCCTGGATTTCCACCAAAAACGGCCGGCTGCCGTCCATAATCACGCTCACCACCGAACCGGGCAAAGCTTCCGGCCGCTGGCTTAAAAATAATTCCGAAGGGTTGCGAATCTCCATTAAGCCTTTTTCCGTCATGCTGAAAACCCCGACTTGGTTAGTGGGACCAAACCGATTTTTAACGCTGCGCAGCAAGCGGTAAGCGTGAATATCATCGCCCTCAAGATATAAAACCACGTCCACCAGATGCTCCAGGCTGCGCGGGCCGGCCACGGCCCCGTCTTTGGTGACATGGCCGATAATAATAACCGGCACTTGCGATTGCTTGGATGCTTGCAGCAACTCGGAAGTGGAGAGCCGAATTTGGGTGACGCTGCCGGGTTCGGAATCATTTTTGTCGCTCCCGATTGTTTGGATGGAATCAATAATCGCCAAACGAGGCCGATGCGTCTGGATGGCGCTGATAATAGTCCCGAGATTGGTGGTTGATAAAAAACGGAAGCTCTCGGGCGACAAAGACAATCGGGACAAGCGCAGCCCGATTTGCGATGGCGATTCCTCGCCGCAGACGTATAAAATCTCGCCCGCGCTTTTAGAGAGCGCGCCAGCGGCGATTTGCAGAACCAAAGTGGATTTGCCGATGCCCGGATCGCCAGCCAAAAGCAGGAGCGAACCCGGCACTATCCCGCCGCCCAGAACGCCGTCGACCTCGCTTAAGCCAATCGGCAACCGCGCGATGCTCTCGCCCAAGTTCAAAACCACGCTCTCGGCAGCCAAGCCGTTTTCAACCGCGAATTCTTTGATTGTCCCCCATTTATTGCACTCCGCGCACTGGCCCTGCCATTTGGGATACTGGGTGTCGCAATGGGTGCAATAATAAAGCATCTTACTGTTCATAAGGTATAAGGTATTTTGGCTACTAATCATTTCACTAAAAAACCCAAATGTCAAAATCCAAAGTTCAAATAAATGTCAAATGATTAAATGTCAAATAAATATTTTATCATTTTGATTTTGACATTCATTTGGCATTTGAGCTTTGGTATTTGACATTTTATAATCCCATACTTATTCGTGCCTAGATTCAACCAGAGATTGCCTTATTGTATTTTTCCCAGTTCTGCCAAGACAATGCTTTCAAAATCCTCAAAACTGGCCACTCCGCTGAAAGCCTGGTCTCCAATGATAAAAGTCGGCGTCAATTGCACCCCCAAAGCCTGGCCTTCCAAAAAATCACGCTGCACCAGCTCTGCCACGTCTTTATCTTCCAAGCAACGGCTGAACTTGTCCTCATCCAGATTCAGCGCTTGGGCGGCGCCTGTTAAATTGACCTCGCCCAGCTCCACTTTTTTGGAAAAAAGCAAATCATGGTATGGCCAAAACTTGCCCTGGATATTGGCGCAGCGAGCCGCCACGGCGGCTTGGGCCGAGACTACGGGGTGCAAGGGAAAATCTTTCCAGACATGATAGACCCGATCGCCATATGTGGCAAAAATCCGCTCCACCACCGGCTGCATTTCCCGGCACGTCGGGCAGGCAAAATCAGCGTACTCAAACAAGGCCAGGCTGGCGTTGTCTTCGCCCTCAGACGGGCTCTCGGAATAAAATTGCGGCCTGGTGATATCTTGAAACGGATTTTCCTGATTTGCGCGCGAGCGCATTTCCCGGATAGTGCTTATGCCAAAAACAACAATAATAACGATTCCCAAGGCCAGTAAAACAAAAATACTAAAATTATGCTTAGTTGACATATAAAGTATAATCCCCTCCTCTCCGAGGAGGGGTAGGGGCGGTGTGCTACCGCAGCCGCAGACGATTAATCCGGCCGGAAACCTGATCAGTAAAATAAAGCTCGTTGCCCGCGGGCGCGATCATTAAATTATCTATCGAGAAAGTGGCATTGTCCCCGGATTGCGGCACGGCGATCGGAGCGGCTAAATTGCTCTCTAAATCTATTTTATAAATAGTGTCCGTGGTGCCGGCGGAAAGCTCGGGATACAAGCCGCTGCCCTGGGGCAGATTCTGGGGCACGGCGCAATAAAGCAAGGTCTCGGTCTGAAACACGCACTTGTCCGGCCAGGTGGCAATTTTAAGCGCCCGGTTGGCAGCCCCGATATTATCTCCTTGCGCGCCGGCAATATGCAGCATCGGATTATAATTCGTTTTTTCACTGTAAACGCTGTACAGAATCTGCTCCCCGGTGGGCGACCACTTGCCTTTAAAACCAATGCCATTGGTCTGTAAAGATAAAAAATTCTCGTTGTTCAGGCCGATAAAGAAAACTTCCTCCCCTAAAGCCGAAGTCGGCTCGCGGTACATGGCCACCACCTGGTTATTCGGCGACCAGGCCACCTGCGTGTTGCGCGCTTCATCGCCCAGAGCCTGAATAAGCTCCTGGCCTTCGCCATTGGGCGCTGATGCCACAATCCAGCGGTCGTCCACGCCTTCGCCGATATACTCGTAGGCTAGAGCTTCTCCGTTTGAGGAGAAAGAAAAATCCTGGGCCGCTTTAGGCAAAGTGGCTTTAACCTTGGTTTTAAAATCATAAGAAATATTTGAGCCGTCCGGAAATTCCAAAACCGCCTTGTCGCCGCTCCCGGACCAGGTTGTGTTCTGGACTGATTTAAAAACCTCGTCCGAAAGCAACACCGGCTCCCCGCCCTTATCCGACAACCGATAAAAACGGCCATCATTTTCATTGTAATAATTAAACCCCTTGGCTGACAAGGCGCTGAAATCGGCCCGGGAGGGAGTTAAAGAATCCACCCGGGTCGCTCCGCCGCGAGCCACTGTGTCCGGCTGGCTGGCCGCGGGTGCTAGCTCCGGCTCCAGCAAAGAAACGCCTTCTCCAACCAGATTGCGCTCCCCGCCCTGGCCAATAACCGGCAAGCCGCCGGGGCCAATGGTAACCGCTCCCTGGCCCGGAATCAGGCTCGCCCCGGGCGCCCTAAAAAACATGGCCCACAACCCCCAGCCAAGCAAAGCCGCGACAACCAAAAAACCGCTGATTTCCAAAAAAAGTTTAAGACGTGGAGACATAAATAAAAAAATTATTAATCCTGGGGCGGAAAAGTAGTATCGTCGACAGCTATATTACATTGCGCGCCAGCCATAAAATCCCCGGCTTGGAATAATTGACTGGCCGGCACTTGATCCCATTTAATCTCATCGCCGGTATACAGCCTCTTGCCTGTCGCCGCATCCTCGCCATAAAAAGGCTGACTGCCATTGCGGCCGATCACAAAGTCGTCATCCCAAGTTGGAGCATTGGAGGACGTGTCATTAACTTCAATCCCTAAAGCAAATCCCTTTACTCCGCCACGGCCGTCGCATTGTCTTTCTAACACAGTCTTTATCATATCTTTAGTAATAATTTTTCTTAATGCTTCCGTATCAACGGCTCCGGTTAAATTTAAAATATAAGTTGTCAACGCTTCTTGCCAAGTGCCAGTAACGTTTCTGGGAAAAAGCTGATCAGCAAAATCCGCTTTGCTAAACGCGTAAGCCGGTCGCCTTGTCACGCTTTTGTAAGCCAGCATGTTAAACCGCGAACTGCCAAAAAGTGATTTGGTAAAACTCTCCTCCATATTATGGCAGATGGGCATGACTTTAATGCCGTCCAGATACCTGTAGGAAATAAATCCCCCACTCCAGGAAATATTGCCGTAAAGCAAAACGCTGCGGCATGCATCTTTTACGCAAGCAACCTCCGGATCATCGCATTTGCTGCCAAAACAAGAGACGCCGCTCTCGGAGACATATTTTTTGCCGCACCTGGCTTTTTCCTTATCAACATTATAATTTAAGGAAGCGGCTTTAATGTCAGCTAATGGCCCTTGAATACTTTCGTTATTCTGGCAATACTCCTCGGCGTTGGTAAACATGGGTTTAATAGGTTCGATTTTGGGCAGCTCCATTTCCACCAAGCGGACGCTGATAGCGTTAAGAATCACATAGGATAATAAAGCTAAAATCAATCCGATGCTGGCGCTCATAATCCGCTTTTTGGCGGCCCCGGTTTTATCGGCCGAGCCGCCGGAAGTCAAATACTGGTACCCGGCGATGATTATCATCACCACCGCGAACAAAGCGCCTAGGCCAATCAGCAACCGGTAGATGCCTTCTATATAATCTTTAAGGTTATCCACCGCCCCGCCGGCTGAAAGTTTTACGAACGGCAGCGGAATTTGCAGCTTGACATTAATTCCCTCAGCCGCGTTCTCTAACTCCTCTTGAGGGCAATTGTCAACCACCATACCACCTAAAGAAGCGCAAATTCCCTCGGCAAAGCTCGTGCATTGTTTTCCGCCTTCATCCGTATATTCGCACATTTCCTCGGCCGGGGTTCCGCCTTCTCCGCCCGGGGTCTGTAAGTTTTGAGCCAATGCCAAAGATGGCAGAATTAAAAAGAGGGTTAAAATCAGGATTGATATACCGCGCTTTAATTTCATAAAAATTTATTAGGAACTAAAATAAAAAGAATTTAAGGGCATTGGCCGGATCCTGGCTGATATAATACATCAGAACCACCAGGAGCGTAATAATCAAGAGCGCGCTGCCAACCACGGCCCAGCCCACATACCACAAAGCTTTGTCCAGAATGGCGAACGGATCGTCTTTGGGAAATAAATGATAGGCCGGAATAAATTTGGAAAGCAGCCACTCCCCCACCAAAGACAGAAAAAGAGCGCTCAAGGAGAAAAAAATATCTCCCAATGAAGTGCCGGCCAGCGAGCCGGCCCGTATCAACCGAATTAAATTTTTAACCTGCTTGTATCTATTTATTGTTCCTTTGCCCGCGCCAGCCGCCCCTTTCGCCGCGTATTCCTTGGCCCGGGCTTGGCGCGCCGCGGCCTGTTTTTTCCGCAGCCAGCGCGCTGCCCGGCCCTCTTTGTCTGTTTTAGCGTCTTTGTCCGAGCTTTCTTCTGCCGACTGTCCGGCTTTTTCTTGATTGGTTTGGGGAACAGACAAAGCGCTTGCAGGACGGATATTCTCCGGTGGCTTGGCTGAGGAAGAAGGTTGAGCTGTTTTTTGGCCCACGCGCTCGCGCCCTTGCCAGGCCGCGCGCATTCCCGCTTCTTCATCGGGCAAAACGTTAGGCTCGGCAAAAGCATTCCTTTGGTCTGATAAAGCCATAAGCTAATCTTTTAGCCGTTCGCCCCAATAGAGGCTGGCAGCCACCCAAGCGCCGGAAGATTCCTGCATCAACTCGATGACAGACTTTTGCTGGTAAACTTCATCGGTTCCGTTTTTGGATTCGGTGCGGTTGGCAATAATATCAAAAACCGCGCGGCGCTCGGCCGGGGCGAATGATTTAGTGGCAAGCGACGCCACTTCGGTGGCAATGGCTGAATAGCCAACGCTCTCCGGCTGGCTCTGCCTAAAACGCTCGGCCCAGGCCCGCATGGCCGGGGTCATGAAAGACTGTAAATCATCAATATTGGCAAAATTGGCATCCGAGGAATAAGTGCCAAAACGCTCAATAAAAAAAGTAGCCAATGACCGGGCTTCCTGCTCCAGAGGCGAAACTTCCTCCCCGGCCGCGGCGCCCATGGCCTGTTCAAAAGCATCGCGGTTCCCGGAATCAAATTCCTGGCCAGTCACGGTTGGCGTTTCGGACAAGAAAGATAAATCCTCACTCGGCGCGGCAGCGCCTGGCGCAGCGGCTGGTTCTTTTTTGGAAGAAAAATCAAACACGACTAAGGCGATCAAGACGCCGATTATTAAAACCCCGGCCAGCAAGATAATGATTTTTGTTCGTGGAGTTAACATAGTTTTATATTGTAAGCATTAACCGCTAATTTTAATTTTGTCATCCCGAGCGACACACTAATTGAGTTAAAGGAATAATAACTCCGCCTGCCGATAAATAATATTTAAAGCTCTAAACGAAATGGAGCGAGAGGATCCCATGGTTATTAAGACGGACATTGTGGAATCCAGGGGATCTCCTCGGCCTGCCAAGCTATTAGAGATTTGCAAGTCCATTGGCAATCAAAGTCCTTGGTGATTAATGAAGTTTATTTAAGGCCTCGAGATGACAGGAAAAATCGGAATGACAATTAAGTAGTTGATTGTTTATTTTGCTCGGCAAATTCTTTTTTAGACTGCTCAATTTCCAAAAGCTGGCGCGGGTCGGTGGTGATAATCTGGTCTTCGGCATAAGAAGCCACGATTTTAATGGCCGCGTGCTTGTTGCCGGCGAAAAAGATGCCCTCCCCCACCCCGCTCTCAAGCAAGAGATACTTTTCGCCCTCGGTTAAAAGGAATGTTTTGGTAACCGTATCAATGGCCGCCGGCGACTGGCGCAGCAGGAGCTGCAGCGAAGAATTGGTGACTATGGCCTGGCCATAGGGCGAAGCCAAAAAATCATTGACATCCTGGGTGATGGTGGTAACGCCCAGATAATATTTGCGGCAGCGCTTGACCATGGCGAAAATGAATTTGGCGCTGTCCTCGTTCTGCATCAGCCACCAGGCTTCATCCACCACCAGGACGCGCTTTTTAAGATTGGAACGGACTATATTCCAAATATAGTTGACAATAGTATAAATAGCTATGGGCCGCAGCTCATCCTCCAAATCGCGGACCGAGAAAATAACCAGCTGGTTGTTGATATCCACGTTGGTGGGATTATTAAGCAACCCGGCAAAAGTGCCCTGGGTGTATTTGCGCAGCCGTTCGGCCAGATTGGCGCCGCCTTCCATGCCATCCAGCACTTCTTCAAAATCCTGCATCAAAGGCAGCTGCACCGTGGCCAGATCGCTCGAGGCGGTAATATCTTTTTTGGCGTAAGTCTCCAAAAGCGCCCGGTCGATAATGGAATCCTCCTCATTGGAAAGCTTGCCCAGCATGAGCTTAACCAGGCCTTTGAGCGTAATCACGGCGCTGCGGATGATATCGGCCATGGTGGCGCCCGAAGTTACGGCGCGCGGCAGATCAAAAGGATTGATTTTGCTTTCGGAATTAAGCGAAATATTGACGTAAGTTCCGCCCACGGCCTCGGAGAGGTGCATATATTCGCGCTCCGGGTCGATGATAATCACGTCCGTGCCCATCATCATGCTGCGCAGCACTTCCAGTTTGACCGCGTAGCTCTTGCCCGCGCCGGAGGTGGCAAAAACCACCGCGTTGGCATTGGGCATGCTAAAGCGGTCAAACAGAATCAAACTGTTATTGTGGCGGTTGATGCCGTATAAAATGCCGTTATCCGAAGTCAGCTCCGAAGACACGAACGGGAACGAGGAAGCGGCCGGCGAAGTGTTCATGTTAACCGCCACCGAGAGCTCGTCATTGGCCAAGGGCAGGGTGGAATTAAAGCCCTGCTCCATCTGCCAAAGCGCCCGACGCGTGCCCACCAGCTTTGAGCCTAAAATAGTTTCCAGCCGCTCGGACAAAGTGTCCAAATCCTTGGCTTGCCCGGCGTAAATCGTGATATAAAGCGCGTACTGGAAAAAATGCTCCGTGCCCTGGGTTAAATCATCGCGCAGCTGTTCAATGTCGCGCAGAGCGGTTTCGCGCATCGGATCGCGGGGCGCGCCTTTTTCCTGATCCTGGACGAGCTGGGCCTCCAGATTGCCGACTTTTTTCTTCAACTGGTTCAAAACAACGGCACTCGAGACCGGATAAAAATACATGGCAATATCCATGGTTGAAGACAGATTGATGATGGGCGCGAACCAGCCCACGTTTATGTAGCGCGGATAATCAACCACAAAAAAAGTGCGCACAAACTGGCCATTGAGCTCCAAATGGTCGGATTGCACCCGCAGCGAGGCTGGCGCGATTAAATCGCGGATCGCCACCATGCCCTGAGTCAGCACTTTTTCAGAAGTGATGATTTCGGTCTCAGAAGCGCGCGGAGGGATAGCTTGTGTGTTTTGCTCGTTGGCCATGATTATTATTCAATTTGCAATTTTTCGGTGGGCGGCAGTTTTTGATTGAACGACAAGTCAAGATTGTAGCAATTGTAGTAAAGCTCGATTAAGCTCTGGGTATTAAGCTGGACAGCGGTTATGCCCAGGCTGGAGAGATTGCCGGATATTTTTTCCACCCGGGCCATAAGGCGTTCCTGGTATTTGCGGAAAGTGGACTCGGAGAGGCTGATAACTTTGGCCGGCGAGAAAACCGTGCCGAGCTGGCTGAAAAATCCGGCCCGCGCGCCGCCCTCGGGCGCGTACGGCACCACCACGTAAAACCGCTTGCCCATGATTTCTCCCAAGGTGACCAGCTGGCCGATAAACTCGCGGTATTCGGCGATCTGAGTGCGCAACAGATCATTCGTCTGCTCGCGCTGTTTAACCAGCAGGCTTTCCAGGTAAGCGTCGATAGCCAGCCGCCGCGACTGAATGACTATCTGCAGCGGAAAATCGAGCGAGTTTAAAAAACTGATATAGCCCTGGATGATGGCGTTCTGCTCGTCTTCGGACTTGAGCGCGAAATTAATGGAAGAAGCCAGAAGAACGGCGCGCATGGAACCGTCTTTGAGCACCAAAATATCATCTTTGATCTCGGCAATATCAAGGTATTGTTGAGTGGAAGCCTGGGTGGAATTTTTGGCTAATTTCGATTTAGACATTTGGTGTTTGGAGATTGGTGCTTGGTGTTTAACATAAAATTATTTAGATGTTCTCGTTTTTAACCTGTTTCTGCTTAGCCAATATCTCCTCCGGCCTATACCGCCCTCCGGTATCAACCAGCAGCGACAGTTGGCTTAATTCCTGCTCCACCAGATGAGCTCGTGCCGGAATAACCACGGCCGCTGGCGCGTTCTCATTCAAAGGCACGCTGCGCCAAATGGTCAATTCCCGATTCCAAATCCGCAGCTGCGGCCGCTTGAACGAGCGGATTATGCTTAATAGAAAATAATAGAACGGCCGGCCGTTAATTTTAATAAAAGCGAACAAGGCGTAAAAACCGATAATCACCACCGCCTCCAGAATAAACAAAACCATATCGGCAAACTTGTAAGCCAAAAACATAAACATAGACGCCACAATGCCCATTATGAACTGGCGGACGGTAATTGGCCCGATAATTTTATCTTCAACGTCTATGAATTGCGGAACTACAAACTGTTGCATTTTATCACGTCATCCTGAGCGAAGCCCCGCCTTGGCGGGGCGAAGTCGAAGGATCTCGTGGGTTATCGCTGAGATTCCTCGCTTCGCTCGGAATGACGACTTATTATTTTAATCTACTGTTCAATGAAGCAATGGCAAAAAACTCGTCTTCGGTCATTTGGTTGGGATTGATGTTTTTGTCAGATAGGATTTCGGCAAGCTTTTTCCCGGCCGACAGGCTGGCTTGCCCGATGCGCACGTAATCTTTAAAAAGTTCGCTGGAGCGGAACTGTTTTGCGCCCTGCATTTTACTGGAGAGAGATTCCTTAGCCAATAAGCCCATCCGGCGCATTATCTCCCCGGTGGCCGCCGCTCCATTGCCCCAGCCCCTAAAATCGGCTAAGGTCAGCAATTTAAATTCATCGGCCGCGCTCAAGGTGCGCGCGGCAGCGGCCGAGGGCGTCTTGATATCTTCGACGCGGGACTTGTCCATGCCAGCCAGATTCCGCGCCCGGACCAAGCTGGATAAAGCCTCGCCCTGAACCTTGGTTTCTATTTTATCTTTCGGCTCAATTGTCGCTCTTTTTGTGTCCCGGGGCATTTCAAAGTCTGTTGTTGATTTAACTGCCAACGCCACTGGCGCGCTCGGCGCTATTATTTTTGGCTTAGGCGCAACCGGAATTTCCTTGATTGCCGGCTTTGGCTCGGCTGGCTGTTCAACAACGGGCGAAACAGATGGCAGAACCGGTTCTTTAGCTAGCGTAACTGCCGGCGCCTCGGCAACCGGCTGGACAAACTTGGGACTGGGCGCGCTGTTGTGAAGCTTTTGGTGTTCTTGCTCAATCAGGCGGCTGGCTTGCTGAAGACCGGCGCCTTCCAACCCCAGTCCCCCAACCGCGAATGGCCGGGCTAAATACTCATTCAACTGAACCGTGGTTCTAACGTCGCGCAAACGGGAAGCAATTAAAGCCTGGGCGCGGCGCGTAAACGGCTCCTTGTCGATATTGGGTTTGGCGCTTTCAAAAATCGACTCTACCACGGCGCCTACTCCGTCAATTGCCAACGGCGCGCCGGCGATGGTGTTCACTTTTTGCACATGCTCGGTGAGCTCGGAGCGTTCATGAGTATTAAACATCTCGTAACTTGGGGCAGCTTGAACCTTTGGAGCCGGCGCAACCAACGACCCGGAAGCAGCTGCTTGAGGCTGCAAAGCGGCTTTTAGATCAGAGGCGGCCGGGGAGGCGGTTTCAACCAGTTTCAATAATTTATCCCTTGTTTCTTGGGGGTTTTCCTGAATAGCCAGCCAGGCAACCACGGCGGAGGGCAGGACTGGTTTATACTCCGGGCTTAAAAAAGTTAAATTACGCTCAATTAAATTAAAAGCATCTTCCTTTTCCAAAAGCGGGAAAGCCAGGGCTTTAAGATTGGCGCTGATTTTGCGGTATTCAGGCAATAAAGCACTCACTTTTTCAGCGCTCAAGAGAGAAAGTTCTTTTTTTATGTGCTGCGCCGCCTGCCACGCGCCAGCCACGTCTTTTTGTTTTAACAGTAAATCAGCTTGTTTTTTTATTTCTTCCAAAGTCGAGCTCTCCAATAAAGCTGTACCGTTAAATGAGGTGATTAAAGGCATAGTCTTGGCCTATTCATGTGTTTAATTATAACACAAACCATAAAAAACAACCAAGCAAAAACACCCACGAATTACAACAGTCAATACTGTATTCTGTCATTGCGAGCGAAGCGAAGCAATCTTACAATCGCGATAAAGAAGGTTTATCGGATGGCCTTCTTCAACACATTGATAAGATTGCTTCGGTCGCGAGTACACTCCCTCGCAATGACAAGCCGTTTGTTTCTTGGTAATTGTATCTTGCGTCTTGATTTATCCTTTCAAAAATCTTCTTAACTCTCTCGCTTTACCGGCTTTTTCCCAGGGCAAATCCAGATCCAGCCGGCCAAAGTGGCCATAAGCGGCCGTAGATCGGTAAAGCGGTGCTCGCAAACCCAAATGTTTGATTATCATGCCTGGCCGCAAATCAAAAACCGAGGCAACGGCTTGGGCCAGATCATCGTCGGCAACAATGCCGGTGCCATAGGAATTAATATTGATCGAAAGCGGCCTAGCCACGCCAATCACGTAAGCCACCTGCACCTCCACCCGCTCGGCCAGCTTGGCAGCCACAATATTCTTGGCCACCCAGCGCGCGGCATAAGAGCCGGAACGGTCCACTTTGGAAGGATCTTTGCCGGAAAAACAGCCGCCGCCATGGCTGCCGACCCCGCCGTAAGTGTCAACGATTATTTTTCGGCCGGTTAAGCCGGTATCGCCTTTGGGGCCGCCGATGACGAACCTACCGGTGGCATTAACAAAAATTTCGGTTTTATTATCAAATAAATTTTTAGGCAGAACCGGTTTTATGACTTTGGTGATAATATCGCGCCTGATGCGCTCAAGCTTCGCTTCCGGATTATGCTGGGCCGAGATAACCACATTTTTTAGATGGACAGCCCGGCCATTGCGGTATTCCAAAGTTACCTGCGATTTTCCATCCGGCCGCAAATAAGGAATGATTTTTTTCTTCCGGACTTCGGAGAGGCGCCGCGCCAGCTTATGCGCCAGCACAATCGGCAATGGCATGAACTCTTTTGTTTCAGTGGTGGCATAACCGTACATCAGACCCTGGTCGCCCGCGCCCAGTTTAGTCAAATCCTCCTTCAACAGCTTCCCTCGCCCTTTTAGGGAGAGGGTAGGGTGAGGGTTTGAATCTACTCCCCGCGCGATATCGGCTGATTGCTCCTGGACAGCCACACTCACTCCGCAAGTTTCCCAATCAAACCCCAGGCTCGAACTGTTGTACCCGATTTCCCGCACCACAAAGCGCGCCACTTGCGGGATATCAATATAAGCCTTGGTCCGCAATTCTCCGGCCACAACTATCAAACCATTGGTTAAAAGAGTTTCTATGGCCACGCGGCTTTGCGGATCTTGTTGCAAGGCTTTATCCAAAATGGCGTCTGAAATCTGGTCAGCCATTTTATCCGGATGGCCCTCGGTAACGGATTCGGATGTCAAAAAAGCATGCTCCTGATCTAAATACTGCATAGAGAATTTCTAATTAACCTAATTAACAAAAATATAAACACCAATAACCAAACGAGATTGATGTTTGATGTTTCATTTTACAAATTCCACTTCCATCCTCCCTTCCCGTCTTCAATCACAATCCGGCTGTACTTTTCCCCTTCCAGAACAAGCAATTGCGCCAATTTTTGACCAAAACTCAAGGCATCAGCCGCGTTCAAGCCAAGTTTATCTTGGAGCGCGACTTTCAAAAACCGAGCGATAAAATTCGGCGCCGTCGGATTTAAGCGCAGCCCTTCTATTTTATCTTCCAATTTTGCGAATTTCAAATCATCCCGCACCAAGGCCTGCAGATTCTGGTCACTCGCCAAGACGTCATCAAGGCTACGCAGCTGGGCCAGCAGGAGCAACGCGCCCAGGGCTTCGTTGGTCCGGTTCTCAGCCAGAGCTTTGCCCAAAGCCAAGAGCACGGCGTTGCCTTGCCCTTGAGTGGTTGAGAGTAGTTTCCTCGCCTCGCCAACAACAGCCGAAAACAATGGTAAAGGTTGAACAGCTAGGGCCTCGGCTCCGTCTTCTAGTTTGGTTTTGGGTGCGATGCGAGCCGCTTTCTCGGGAACTTCAAGGCCGAAACGTCTTATCTCTGATTCTCTCGCCGCCAAGTCTATTTGCCGGCCGCCGTCTATCAAATAATCTTTGTTGTTAAATTTTACCACCATTGTATCTTCAAACCCCGCCAAATCAAAAGAAGTGGTTTTTATGAACTCATAAAAATCCAACAATTTTTTAAGATTATTTTTGTCTTGGCTGTCTAAATGGGCTTGAGCGCCAGACAAGGTTTCAAATTCCGCGCGCTTGATGTTTTCGGCTATTTCCACGCCGGTTTCTTTATCATATTCTTTTAGCCAATTGGCAATACTGCCGCGGCTTCCCGGGGTTATAAAGTTCTCAGTGGCCGCACTCTCATTCTTGTGCAGGGCATTATAGATGCTTTCCCGCCAAGAATCCCGTTCCTCCAAGGGTTCAAGAATCAGCCGTAACTTTATTTTACGGATTAAATCAATATAATCTTCATCTTGTAATACTAAGATAAAATTAAAATGTTGAAAAAAATCCTCAAGCTCGGCGCGCGACAAACTGTCAAAGGCCGCGTAATAAAGCCAAATCACGACCGGGGTATAATTCTTAATAATATCTTGATTGTTTGCCGGCAATTTCTGCTTTAAAGTCTGTAAAATTTTATAGGCAAACCGGGATAAGGAATAGGCCACCGCCACCCAGGCTCGCTTTTGCCAATCAGTTAAAACTTGCGGCTGCGACAAATCTTCGCCCGGCAAATCAATCAAAAAATTATTCGCCAAGCGAATTTCTTCTTCAGTTGTTAAATTATTACGAAAATCTGCCAACATATTTTATTTTAGGCTTGACGATTTGAGCTACGATTTTCCCTATTCTGTGGATCAGCCGCCCGGAATGCGGACGAACCCGGTGTGGCGATAAGAGGTTCGTCTGCTGGAGGATTAGAAGAAGGCGCGCCAGCAGAGCCACCGCCTGCAGCAGGAGTAGATTGCGCAACGGTAATAGAGCTTGTTTCTACAGCCTCCTCAGCCCAGCGACGGATATATTTTTTCTGTTCTTCTAAAGGTAATTTTAAAATACCGGATTTTTCTAATACCTCATAACTGACAACCGGATCCCCTGCATTACCAAGCTCTTTTAATCCGTATTTAGCGCGCGTAGAGTTTTCCATATGTAAGGCGGCGCGGCCGGTAAGTTTGCGCGCTTGGCGCCAATAAAAATCAAATAACGCATCCACTGTTTCTTTCTTTCCTTGGGTCCAATGATGCCCGGCATTGGCTTCCGTGGTGTCGCCGCGGTTCCCGCGAAAATTTCGTTCACTGGCGGCGCCAGCCATTTGATTAGTCAGCATAGCGCCCAGCGGATTGGCTTGTTCAGCGTAACCATGCACGCCATCAGCGCCGTCAATTTCAACATTAAATACCATTGGGTGAAAATTCTGAAAATCGCCACCTCGAAGATTGCGGCCCTTACCCAGCACTGCGCCTGCATAGCCAAAAAAATCGTTCATGGCACTTACTTGTTTTTCGGCCAATTCTGGATCGGTTGTGTGCTCTCTTATATAGGCCTCCCGTTCTTGATTGTCCTGCATTCGCCAAAAATTACCATCACGATAAGGATCGTCAGTCGGGTTGTCTGGCGTCATAAAAGTTAAATCGCGTAAATTGTATTTGCCGGTTTTGGCATCAAGTTGTGATGTTCCAAAAAAGGTTGTTGAACCTTTTTCCAACGCACTACCGCTTAAAACAGATTCGAAACGCGCTGTATCCGAATTATTACCGAAATAATGTTTCATAAACTCAACCCAGTGAGTGGGGTCAGCCACGGTCTGAGGCATTTTACCGTCCTTATCGTGATACATCTCAAGATATTTATCCATTCCCTCTTTCTCTCCATATAGTTTTTTAAAACAGTCTTGAACCTCACTCATTACCACTTGGGCAATATCAGAATCTCCCAAAGTGCTGTTTTGATCGTTTTGATTGACTAAATTGATAATAGCCGCTTTCATGCCAATCTGATCACCAGCCGCGTGCGCTCGCTTGAACTCCTGGATAAAATAATTGGTTTCCTTGCTGGTTTCAGACAATTCCTTGGCTCGCTGGTTGACCAACGCGGCCTCGCTCTGTTCAGCCCGCGTGGTGCGGCGGCCGGATAGCCCGCCGTAAAAAGCGTCTTCCATGGCGCCAACTGCCCCAGTTTCTTTTTCCGCTTCACGTCGCGTTTTATAATTTTTCCAGGCTTTGGGAATGGCCCCGAATCTTGTTCCATGCTCGGCAATTGGCTCCAAAAATTTACCCAATCTCGTTTCACCTAAACCCACGGCTTTTGTGGCTTTGCTTAATTTCCCAGCCCCCCATTTAGTAAGACCCGGACTGACATAGTCTTCAAAGCGCCGGCCAGTCCATTTACCGGCCGCGGACCGTCCGCCTTTATACGCTCCATAAGCCGCTAAGCCAACCCCGCCGGTAAGCAGGCCCAAAGCCCCGAGCTTACCCAGCTTTATTGCTCCGCTCTGGATTTTGGCCATGGCCGTGCCGGCCATCTTGCCCCCGGCCACGCCGATATTATTGGCCATGGTCAAAGCCATCAGCAATAGAGCGATGGCAATGGCAAAACTTAAAAGATTGTCCGACCGGCTGACTTCGGTAATGGCCGCGCTGGTGCGGCCAACCGCGCCCGCTGGAGCCTCGCCTGTCTCCTCATTAACCAAGTTATGGGTGGCGTTGTCGAAATTAATATTATTCTGGGTGGCCAGATTCTGCCCGGGCTGAACCGAAGCCATAATGGAAAAAGACAGCCACAGGAAAAAAGCCAAAAGCGGGCCCACAAAAACATAGCGCATGAATTTATCCCACCAGTCGTTGAATTTGCCGGAAAACCCCGGGGTGGCCGAAAGCACGAACGCGAACGGGGAAAGCACTATTAAAATCCAGAGATATATAATGCGCGCAATGAACATTATCACCATAATGCCCACTGTGACGGTGGCGATAGTGAGCATGGCCACCGCCAAAATAGAAGCCGCGGCCAGAGCCGTGCTGCTAACGCCCTCGGTTTCGCCCAGATCGCGCAAGGTCAGCATGTCGCTAACCCCAAAACCGCGGATTAAGTTGCCGGCCGCCACATCCTTGAACCCGTTCACAAAAGTCATCATCACCACCTGGGCCGCGTCAATCACCAAGCCGCAGATGGTGCGGCTGAAGTTAATGAGCACGGCCATAATCAAAAGCTTGGGCAAAAGCTGCTTGTATTCGTATTTTTCCACCCCTAGGATAGTGGCAAAAGCGATGGCGATGAAAATAATCAAAAACGCCATGTTTGAGATGTCGCGGACCAGAACCCAGCCTTTAATTACGGCCGGGGCGTTTATAAAACCATTGTACTGGACCACAGCTATCAGTATCTCAATCAAAACCGTAAAAACCTTGCCAATGAGTTCAATTAAAATCTGGGCGATGCTGGAGAGCAGATCAGCCACTGTGTCCATGATAACGCCGGCGTGCGCCGGCGAGAGCCAAGCCAAGGTGCCGATCGCCGCCACCGCCAAAACCGCCAGTGTTTTTTGCTGGTAAATAATTCCGTGAAAAACGCGGTTTAAACGGAAAAGCATGTTAAAATTATACCATAAAACAACCACAAATAAAAAGTCAGAACCGCAGATAAGCCACAGATTGGACAGATGCCGCAGATAAAACAAAAACACAGATGAATTACCTGTCTTCATCTGTGTTCCTATCTGCGCCCATCAGTGGTTTATCTGTGGTTCTGACTTATTTACTAACGGTACCGCAAACTCACTATTTTCTTTCCTTGTTTCTTGCGGGCCTTTTTCCGCGCCGCTTTTCTCTTTTTATACATATTTAGAGTCCCTCGCCTCTCCGAGGAGAGGGCTGGGTGAGGAGCGGAGAAACCAAATTAGTCCGAACCCTCACCCTACCCTCTCCCTAGATGGGAGAGGGATTAATTGTTATTGCTTTAGCGCTGCATCGACGTAGCCTTTCAGCTGGTCATAAGGCACGGCTCCGGAAACCGGCGTGTTCTGGCCATTGGCAATTATAACGGAATAAGGCGTGCCCTGGGCTCCGGCCGCGGCCGCTTCAGTAATATCATCTTTAATCTTTTGGGTATACTTACCTGAATCCAGGCAAGCGGTGAATCCCTGTTCATCCAAGCCAATGTCTTTGGCGATCTTGGGCAGTTCAGCCGGGTCTAAACCGTTGTTGGATGGAGTGATTGCGAATACCTTGTCAATATATTTCCAAAAAGCGTCGTTGCCGCCCAGGTCGCCGGCGCATTCCGCGGCCTCGGCTTCTTTAGGCGCTTTGGAATGGAGCTGGGTTAAAGGGAAAGAACGGAAAACCCAGCGGATATCGTTGCTGTATTCATTAAAAAGCTGGGACATGGATTCATGAAAACTCTTGCAGAACGGGCATTCCAAATCAGAATATTCAATTAAAGTCACCTTGGCTTCAGGGTTGCCCAACACCCAGTCTGCCTCGCCCACTTCTTTGACGGTAATATCCTGCGGCGCGGCAGCGGTCGGTTCAGCCGCTCCGGCCACGTCGCCGCTCGGGGCCGCGGCCACTATCTTGCCGTTATCGCCCTTGTCTCTTAAGACCAGGCCCAAGAGCACAAAAAAGCCGATGACAAAAAATATCACCAGCATGGCGCCCAAACCGGCAAAAAAGCTTGTTTTTGGAGTAAATTTTGAAAAAAAACTTTCGCCTTCAGACATATGATTTTATGGGGTTATTATTAAGTTAAGTAAGTATAAGGTAAGAACCGCCTTTAAAGCAAGGCCGCGGGATGACAATTATTGCCTCTGATATAAACCCACCAACATCGCTTGCTCTAGAATATGCCCCTGCATGGCTCCCTCTAATCCGGCTTTACGGTAGGAGGATGGGATATTCAGCTCCGTGTCTAAAGCGTAAATCTTGAACTGATAGCGATGCCGGCCCGAACCCGGACAAGGCCCGCCCCAGCCAGAACGGCCAAAATCAGTAACGCCTTCCACTGCTCCTATTGGAACACTGTTCTCGGCAATAACTGCGGTTTCGGGCTTGATATTCCAAACCAGCCAGTGCGCCCAATCCCCGGCTGAAGCATCCGGGTCATCCACAATCAAAACCAGGCTTTTGGCGCCAAAAGGCACGCCGCTCACTGCCAGTTGTGGATTGACGTCATCCCCGTCACAAGTATATTTAGACGGGATGTTTTGATTATTTTGAAAATCCGGGCTGGATATTTGCATAGAACTAAAAAAGACGCGTCAAACTCCAAAAAAGCACGCCGGCTATAACCCACATGGGCATGGCCAGCCAGCTAGTGTAAGACCCGATGCTATAACGGTGATAAGTCCAGAGTTTTGTGCCCATCACATTATGGTAAGTATAGCCCACTGCCCACTCCAGCGCCGTGCCAACCACGGCAAAAGCGATTAAGACGGCCGAAAGGGATCGGTCATAACGGAAGATAAAGCCCAAAACCGTTATAAACGGGATGCCGAAAAATATAAAATACCGCCACCAGCTGAAATGGTGCCGTTTGAAAATCCAAAAAAAACTTTGCTGCGAATGGTAATATATTTTAGCGATTACGGCTTCCAGCCAAAACTCAATGGTCAAGGCCGCAAAAAGTATGGCTACGGTTTGCATGTTGATATTTTATCGCAATAATTGAAAAACCGCCACCCCGAAAGCCACGGCCACATTCAAGGATTCTTTTTTGCCGGACATCGGGATTTCGACTATCAAGTCGGATTTATCAAGAATATCCCGGCTCAAGCCCTCGACTTCGGCGCCCAGCACCAGAGCGTATTTTTTCTTGGGCGCAAGAGCGGCTTTAAAAATCGAAACCGACTTTGGGCTCTGCTCCAGAGAAATAATTTCATAACCCTGGGATTTCAGCTCTTTAATTGCTAACAGCGCTGAATCCCGGCGATCCCAAGCCACTGTCTTTTCCGCGCCCAAAGCCACCTTGGCCAGGCGCTTATTCTCGCGGCCGTATTTGTCCAAGGGCGCGGGCGTAATGCCGCAGAGGTAAATTTTCTCAATACCAACCGCGTCCGCGGTGCGAAAAATCGAGCCCACGTTATGGCAAGAACGGATATTATCGATAATAACTAACATAGGGACGCCCTCCCTCTAAAACAGAACCCCACTTTAAACAAGCAGGGCCCTATTTTAGATAATATGATTTATTCTATCGCAATTTGCCGAGTTATTACTTCTCCGCCGGGACATCATCGCCGGTCGTTAAGTAGAAGGCGTCAAGGATAGCCGCGCCCCTGGTTGTGTCTTCTTTCATCACTTTCATTGTATGATTGCCCGCGGAGAGCGCGACGCCAGCGCCGACTTTGTGCCAGCCAAAATCGCCTTTCGCGCCTGAGGTCGGCTTATCAACCTCGGCAAAGGCGCCATAGGCTGTTCCGTCAAAACTGAAGACCAAGCGGCGTATGCCTTTGGCTTGGAACTTATCGACGTAGTCGCGCACCCAGACGTTATAGGTCCCGTCCTCAACCACCGTGAAATCATAAGACAGCCACTCGCCCTTGGCGGCTAAATACCAGTCGCCGGTGCCGGAGTATGGCGGGCGCCAGCTCGGTTTAACCTCTTTAGTGTTGACCGCGGGGCGCTTGGCCGCGGGCAAGATATTGCTTTTAGTCTCATTCTCGGCCTCAATCAATAGGCCAGCGCCAGCCACCGCGACCGGACGTTCAACCGCGGCCGGCTCAGCCTCTCCGGTCTTCAAATCATTTTTCTTGGTCGTGTTTATGAAGGTGTTGACCTCTTTTGGGATATTTAATTCTTTAATGGTTTCCGGTCCGCTCTCCCAGGGCATAGCTACGCCGGAGAGTTCGTCCGCTTTATCGCTAAACTGGGTGCGCAAATCCTCTATCTCGGAAATTCCATCCATAACCGCGTCCTCATCCATGGGTTTGGCTTTAATTAAAGCCAGTACCACGTTGCCTTTTTCCTGCGATTGTTTGAGGATGGCCGCCAGTTCAGCGGTGTTGACTTTCTTCTTCTTCAGCTGGGCAATGCGCTTTTGGGCGTCAGCAATGCCCTTTTTGAATTCTGACTGGAACCGGCCGAGGTTAGACATGGTTTGGATGATGCGGCTATTCTCCCAGGTATCCTGCAATTGGCCAAAGAAATTTTCTTCCAAATCATCCAGCGCCGCCATGATGGCCTCGGAATTGCCGCTTTTTACTTGCGTTAAGGCGTTATCGCGCACGGTTTTAAGATTATTCACGGCCGCGGCATAGGCGGCATATTCTTCCTTCAAATCTACCCCGCTCTTGGCGAGCTTGGTAACAATAGCCTGGCTCTTCTTGAGATCTTTATTCAGGTTATTCATCTGCTGATCCAACTGCTTCTGCACTTGCGGCAAGCGCATCAAAATTTCCAACTGGTCGCGGTAGTCATTAAGGCCTTCCATTGAATCCTGCAGTTCTTCCACGCCGGCGGCTTCGGCGGCTTCCCAGGTTTTGGCCGCTTTTACGGCCGCGATCTTGGTTTTTATGCCAGCCACTTTGGCTGTGATTTCCGCGGGAATAGCCGCCTTCTGCTTGGTGATGCGGGCCAGTTGCGATTCAAACGCCTTAAGGCCTTTTTCCATGCCAGTAATACCCTGTTTTAGACCCTTTAATTGCTGGGCGTTCTGGATGGCCTGTCCCGCGCTTTCCATCACTTCATTAATATCAGATTGCATGGAATCAGTATCAATGCCCTCAATCTCATCGGCTGATTTGGCGTTTTTAATCTTTTGGATATGCTCTTTGAGATCAGAGTATTTTTGCTTAATTTCCGCGCTCACGCCGCCGCCGGCTTTTTCCGCTTTCTTGACCAAAGCCTCAAACTGCTTGATTCCGTTTTCCATGCCTTTGGCGCCTGCTTGCAAACCTTTCAGCTGCTGGGCCGCGCCTTTGGCGGCCATGGCTTCGCCTTTAGCCTGCATGTCCGCTACCCCAGCCGGAGGACCAAAATTCTGGCCAGCCGGCATTCCGCCTGGCACGCCCGCGCCCAATCCCTGCCCTTGGCCTTGAGATTGCGCCTGGCTCTGCGCCTGTTGCATGGCTTGCTGTTGAATAGCTTGAATCTGTTCGGCTGTGGGCGCTCCGCTAAAACCGCCGGGTATGCCAACCGGTATATCTTGGGCGGCGGCCGGCAAGCCAAAAGCAAAAGCAGTCGCGGCCGCGGCTAACACACCCAGCAATCGAAAGGTTTGTCCTCTCATAAATTGATTTCCTTTCCTACTCTCAAAAAGAGAGTTGATAATTTTATGTTCAAGTGCGTCTATTATACTATGCGATAAATAAAAATCAAGCCCAGCGGAGAAAAAAACAAGAGCCAGGAAACCTTGCTCTTGTTTTTGAAAAACCGCTTGAGAAGCCTGTTATTTCTTTTTTTCCACCCAGCTATGGCAGACCGAGAACAACCAGCCCATGATGTAGCCGACCACGAAAGTCATTACTATCAGCACCAAAGCCCGGCCAGCCTCAAAAGGCGTTACTGTGATGGGGATTTTAAGAAAGTGCAGTGAATACACCCAATTGATAAAACTCTGCACCCCGCTTGGGGTCATGGCCACAGCCAAAGCCCAAACCGCGTGCATAATTGCCAGCGCCAGGCCAAAAGTCAGGCCCAACTGGTTGCATTTTCCTCGCATATGTTTTGGAGGTTAATTTTTTATTTTTCTACCGCGCCGGGGCGGACGGAATGAACCCGGGATTATTCAGTTTGTTTTTATATAGCTCCGGGTCAATGGTCCGGCTAAAACAGGTGCGGCCAATTCCGTGATTCCAATTATCTTGGAATGAATCCAAAGGCGAACCCGCCTTTATCCGCTCCGCGGCAATGCCGGAAATCTGGCTCGAAGTTTTAAACACAGCGCACAGCTCAAACGCAAGAGAGCCGGCGACATTATATTCATAAGCTGACTTTGTCTGCGGATCAAGCGATACCGTAAATCCGGAAATACTGTCTTCCAGCTGGCCAAGACGCTCGGGCAAAGCTTGTTTTTGCATCCAATAATTAATAATCTGGCTTTGCAATGATTGCAAGTCCCCTACCCGCTGATCATCAAACCGACGGTCGCGCTGGGTGGCCGGAGTGCCGATAATAAAAAATCCGGCCGCAATACTGGCCAAGACCACAACCGAAACAACCCAGGCCAGAATCTTGGGAGTTTTTGACTCCAGATTCTTACGCCGCAAATCCCAGATGTAATAACCGAACACCGCCCCGGCCACCACCAGCACCACCAGAATCTTTAAGAAGAACTGAATAGTAAGCTCCCCGCTCAAGAAGTTATAAATAAAGGTGATGAGGTCGACGACTATTGTGATGGCTGAGATAAACAGAGTAAAATAAACCAGCCATTTGCGCAGCCGTAACTCCCGCTTTCTCGGCTCTTTGGTTAAATCCTTGGCCAAAAGCCAGCCGGAAAGCAAAAAAAACGGAACAGCGATGAACAGCACTGAGGTGGCTATGCGCACGCCATTGGCCATAGCGGTGTAATAAAAATTAAGCGGATCCGGAAAAAAAGCGCTGATATACTGAATATACAACGTAATAAAACCAATCACGCTGATATAAAAGGTAAGAATGTTGAAAAGATGCAAAAAAACATCTTTTGGGCTGCTTTTTATCGCTATTTCGTGTTCCATAATTTTATTTTAGGGTGTTAAGCGCCTGCCTGGTTGCCGGTCCGGTCCAACCCGGGTAAGGCTTAAGATTATTCGCTTTCTGAAAAGCCACTACTGCTTGTTTGGTAATTGACCCGAATAAGCCGGTAATGGACGGGTAGGTAAAATATCCTAATTTTTTAAGGATTTTTTGCAACTCGCTCACCTCTTGGCCAGTCGCTCCCAGTGTTAACAAGCGAGTGAATTTGTAATTATTAACCCCAAGAACAGCGGGTTTGATCGTTTCCGGGGCAGGTTTGACATCTGTAGCAAGAGCGGAGGCGGGCGCGTTAACGGTAAAAGGCGAGACATTAATTTGGTTTGAGGTATTGCCGCTTGAATCCACGACTTTGATGGTGCAATTATTATGCGCGCCCGAAGACAAGGTGTTAAAATTCACGGTGTTATTGCCAATTGACGCGCTGGTGGTCGGGCTTGAACAATCGCCGCCATAGACAATCGTGCCGGCTTTATCGGAGCTGAAAGTATAATTAGGATTGCGGGTTGTAATTGATGCGTTAATGGCCAGCACCTCGGCAATCGCGGCCGCGGTGGGCGCGGCTGTGTTAGTCACATTCAAAGTGGCGCAGTTGTTACTATAAGTGGCGCTGGCTGAACAAACCGTGATAACCGTGGCTCCGGAAACCGTGCCGCCAGAGACCGTAATCAAGCTACCCCCGCTCCCGATACTGGCCGTGGCCACACTTGAATTACTGTTGGAACTGATAATTTTATTGGTGTCATTGCCACCGGTGACGGTAATGATCGCGCTTCGATTAGTCGTTAGTGTTAGGTTGTTTTGCGAGAAATAAATCGGCAACAGAGCCGGATTAACAGTAACGGCTAAATTGGCGCAAACCGTGTTGGTGGCTGATGAGCAGACATTAATGATGGCCGAACCCACGGCATTGCCCTTAAGATTAATCACATTACTGCCGCTGCCGATGCCGGCCGTGACCGCGGTTGGATTGGAATTCGAGGAAATAACATAAGTCCCGCCCGGGCCGCCGGAAACCGTGACATTAAAACTGTCATCTTTATTAATAACCACCACGTTCTGGCTGAAAGCCAGCACTGTGGCCGAGGGTGTAGTGTTATTAAGGTTGGTGGTGATATTCAAATCCCCGCAACTGCTCGAGATTGCGGCCGAACAGACCTTAATCACGGCCGTGCCCGCGTTACCGCCGCCCGTAACCGTCAATGTATTGCCAGACATGGTGGCACTGACTACTCCGGAATTGGAATTGGAGTAAATATAATAATTACTGTCCGGCCCGCCCGAAACAGTCACGGCCTGCGCCAAGCCGGGAATTAAAGACACATTATTTTGGCTGAACGACAGGGTGGACACGGCATTGTTTAACACCGTAATATTCAAAGTGGCGCAGTTGGTGCTGGCTTCCTGCGAACAAATCACCACCGCGGCCGTACCCGGAGTTTCTTTGCCATAAAGCGTGACAAAACCGCTCTTGCCCGCGATGATGGCGTCCACAGTCGCGGCGTTGGAATTGGATTTAACCGTGTAGCCGTTGTTCGATCCCCCGAAAATAGCTACTGCCTTGGTCTCTTTACTGTTTAAGACCACGTTATTGGGGTTAAAAGTAATCTGAGTCTGCCCGGCTTGGCCGCCCACAGCCACGATGACTGAGCTGCAACCTACATTAATGCCGCACACCACCACGGTGCCGGATCCGGAAGACAAACCGGTAATAGACAAATTACTGCCATTGACCGCGGCTGCGATGCTCGAGGACAAACTATTAGCCGCCAAAATTAAAGTACTGGTGCCGGTAATAGCCACGCTTTGTCCAACCGCGATCTGCGCACTACCCTGTGATAAAGTCAGTGAAGAGGTGAAATTGGGCCAGAGCATGGTACTGGACTGCACGCCGTTAATAGACGCGAACACCGGCGAACCCGAGGGAATGCCATAGCCGCCGCTACTGATAACCGAGGAGAAATTGCCATTAGCGTCTGTGGCTCCGAAAGCCACGGTCGTCATATTCAAAGCGCCGGGCGGCAAAAAAGACAGCAAGATATTGCCATTAGGCGCGCCTGCGATGCTTATCTGCACCGCGTCGCCGGTAGTAGCGCTTAAGCTCAAAGACGTGGGGGTTACGGCTTGGGCCGCCACGGAGAATAACGGCCACGCGAAGAACGCCACGGCCAGGGCATAGGCAATTTTTTGCTTCAGTTTCATATGATTTTACTTATTTATCTTTATCTGTATTCTACCACATTAGGCTCATTATGGTATACACCCCTAAAAAAACACCTGAGCCAGCGTCGGACAAACAGTTTGGCCAATAATCATTATCACCTCACCAATACCCAGCCATACAAAAACAGAAAGCCGGTATAAAAAACCAGAACAGTTAATACCAAGAAGCCAATTAGACCGGCAATTGAGCGCTGCCTTGACTCGCTGTTATAACTGTTAAAGCCCAAGCGGATGGCAAACATTGTCGCCAAAGCCCAGGCCAAGGTCTCAATGGTTTGGGCCAGATGCCAGGCATCGGTCAGCCAAACTAACAGGCTCCGGCTTCCCAAATACGCCTCGCGCTTATCGCCGGCGTCATAATCTTTATATTTATTTTTCCAGCTCTCTGCCGGATTCCACCATTGTTCGTTCTGAAATGTCGCAAACACGCTGCGGCCATAGTGAAATTGGAGCGTGTCTGACGCTCCCTTGGCCATGCCGGCAATAAAAATTAAAAAGAATATAATTGCGGCTCGCGAAATGAGTGTCTTTGCATACATAAGCGTCTGATTGTATTTTTCAGTCTATCTGCGCGAAAATGACAACGTAATTTTTGCCATAGGATTTTGCGCACTTCGGACAAGTGGTGTAAGAAAAATACATTTTTTTCAATTCCTTGCCCTGGCTTTTAACATAGCCCTCCATCTCTTTCGCCCACTGGGGCGCGTTCTTATAAGGCCCTTCAAAAACTTTCGTCATAAACGTACCGGAAATTTTCGCCATTTGCGCTCCTGGGACATCTTGCGCGACATCAATATAAATATCAGCGCCCCACAGTGAATTCTCGTCAGTCAACATAAGTTGATGCGGCGCTTTGGCAGAAGCCTCCTCAATCAATTTCAGATTTTTTACCACCTTCTGCCCAAAATTAAGCGGCATGTGCAGAAAACTTATGACGTGGTCTTTGACGAAAATTTTATCCTGCCAAACTATTTCTTTTTCCTGCCACGGCTCCGGATTAAACGGTTCGCAACAGCCAGTGGGCTTTATTGTTTGATCGGTCATATTATTTTCAATTGCCTAGTTATACAAAGGCAATTAGTTTTGTTTGACCCGATAAGATAAATCTATCAATATTACACAATTCAAAAGACTAATAGCCCCGACTATTCCCTGCTGTAGAGAATTTGTGCTATATCCGAACCAAATACCAAATAATACTGCTACTATTATCCCAAGTACTTTAATTATATTTTTCATAATTTTTATGATTGGGTTAATTATATACCTCGACCTTTAATAAATTAAACCATTTTTTACCAAAAAGTTCTACTGTGTCCCACTTTACGCAAGCCAAGCAGTTGGCTTGCTCCCCCCCCCCGCACCCCACACGCAAACAAAAAAGAAACCTTCTGAAAATCAGAAGGTTTCTTTTTTGGCTCCGGGGGTGGGATTCGAACCCACGACCAATTGATTAACAGTCAACTGCTCTACCGCTGAGCTACCCCGGATTATTATATTTTACTTGTAAAATAACAAAGTACACTTTGTATCATTTTTCCCTGTTTGTCAATAATATCTGTATTGAGAATCCGTGAATCCGAGTGTTTAATTATTTTTTTCACCGTGATAAAAACACGCCAATTCTCGGATTCTCAACACTCTACACTCCAATTAATAATCCCTCAACCTCGCCATGGCGTCCTGGCCTTGGATCTTCTCCAAAGCCTTGGCTTCAATCTGCCGGATGCGCTCGCGCGTGACCCCGAATTCCTGGCCGACTTCTTCCAAAGTGTGGGCAATGCCGTCAATCAGGCCAAAGCGCATTTCCAGAATTTTCTGCTCCCGCGGAGTCAGTTTGCCAATGGCGTCGCGCACATGGTCTTTAAGCAGTTCCAAAGCCGCTATCCGGTCCGGGGTAATGGTTTTGGTATCCTCGATAAAATCGCCCAAAGTGGAATCCTTGTCATCATCCTCCCCCACCGAAGTTTCCAAGGACACTGTGTCCTGGGAAATCTTGCGGATGTGGTGGATTTTTTTCACGTCCTCCCCCATCTCGGCCGCAATCTCCTCAGGCAGAGGCTCGCGCCCCAGATCCTGAATCAACTGGCGCTCAATCTGCTGATAGCGGTTGATTGTTTCCACCATGTGCACCGGAATGCGGATGGTGCGCGACTGGTCGGCCAAAGCGCGGGTAATGGCCTGCCGAATCCACCAAGTGGCGTAAGTGGAAAACTTGTAGCCCTTGCGGTAATCAAACTTCTCCACGGCGCGGAACAATCCGATGTTGCCTTCCTGGATTAAATCCAAAAGCGAGAGCGAGCGGCCGGTGAATTTTTTGGCAATCGAAACCACCAGGCGCAGATTGGATTCAATCAATTTTTTCTTGGCGTCCAAATCGCCCTTTTCTTTGCGCTTGGCCAAGGAGACTTCTTCTTCCCCGCCCAAAAGCGACACCCGCCCGATTTCACGCAAATACATCTGGATGGAATCAGCCGAGATGTCCGACAAATCCAGATAGCGCATCAAATCTTTCTCCGTCAAAACAGCGGATTTGGATTTGGTCTTTGGCTCTTTTTCTTTTTTGGCCGGAGCTTCCTCTTTGGCGTCCAAACGGAAGTTGCCCAAAAAACCGCCCTCGGTTTGCTTGAGCTCCACGCCGGCAAAATCCATCTCATCCAACAGGCCTTCAAACATTCCGATGTTATCTTCGAGATTCGGCAAAGCGTGCAAAACTTCATTTTCAGTCAAAAACCCCCTTTGCCGGCCGCGAATTAAAAGCTCCTTAACCACTTCCGGGTTCAGCGCTGTTGCCTCTTCGCGCGCTTCTCTCCGTTGCCGGCCTTTCTCGGATCTCTTGAGCACCTTCTTAACAACCCGGATTTCCCGGCGCGGCTGGCGATTGACTGTTTTTTTCTTTTTTAACACTTTTTTGGACATAATTTCCTTTAAAAATCCAAATGTCAAAATTCAAAGTTCAAATCAATATCAAATGGCTAAATGTCAAATAGATATTTTGTCATTAGGATTTTGACATTCATTTGGCATTTGAGCTTTGTTATTTGACATTATTCAAAATAAATAAAAATTCTTATTCGCCTATTCGCTCCTCTTTCATTTCTTCATTCAGCCTCTTCCATTCGCCAAGTTCGTGCTGCATCGCGTCCACGTCACGGCGCGCCTCGGCTGTCTGCAGATTGGCGCGCACGGCCTGGAGCTGTTTCTCAAGATAATTAGCCTTCAGCCGGCTGCGCAAAATGGCGATTTCTTTGTCTATATCTTCGCGGCTCAAGCTTTCCAGCTCATCCGCGAGCAATAAAACTTCCCTGGCCCGGGAGTGCAATTCCACGGGCAGACCCTCCAGCCATTCAGTGCGATTCGCGGTAGCAGTATCATAAAAGAAATTCAGGCTTTTGTAAAGATGGACCAAGTCATCATTCGGCAAACATTCCTGCGGAAAATCGGACAAAAACAAAGCCAAGTCAGGCAGACGCAGAATCAAAGCTAAAAGCCGGGTGGCTACGCGGTCTATCACTTCCCTCTTAATACCGGTTGACTCGGTCTTTTCTTTCTGCCTACCAGTTGGGCGGGCTTTGGCGCTGGAGCGGCTTAAAATCTGGCGCAGCACGCTTTCCGCGACATTCAGCTTTGACGACAATAATTGCAGATAGTGCGTTTGCTCAATGGCGTCAGGCAAACGGCTGATCCAAGGGAGTAAAATCTTGCCAGAGAGTTTTTTACCGAGAGCCGTGGTTAAATCATTTTCCTGACTGACTTTGGCAAACAGCCAATCCATAAAATTCTGCCGCGAGCTGATTAGATCTTTCCAGTCTTGAGGATTTTTTTTGATTAAAGCGTCCGGGTCTAAGCCAGTTGGGAGCTGGGCCATCTGGATTATCATATCTTCCTGCCAGGCCACTTCCAAGCCGCGCACCAAGGCCGCCTGTCCGGCCGCATCCGGGTCGAAAGCCAGGCAGATATTTTTGGTGAAACGCTTGAGCAGTTTTACCTGCTCCGGCGTTAAAGCCGTGCCCGAGGCCGCGACAACATTAGTGATGCCGGCCTGGTGCGAAGCGATGCAATCCATGTTGCCCTCCACCACCACCACCAAATCTTGCTTGCGTATTTCCGCTTTGGCCCGCGAGAGCCCGTAAAGAACCTGGCTCTTGTGGTAGACAGAAGTTTCCGGAGTGTTGATGTATTTGCCACCGATATCCTCATCCCGCAGTTTGCGCGCCGTGAACCCAACCACCGCGCCATGCACGTCGGTAATGGGAAAAAGCAAGCGATAGCGGAACCGGTCATAATGGCTCCCCCGCTCGCTTAAGACTAACAGGCCGGTTTTAAGAATTTCCTGATCCCTAAATCCCCGGCTCTGCAGATATTTAAGCAACCCGTCCCAGGCATCAGGCGCAAATCCCAACTGCCATTCATCTTGAGTTTTGGCATCCACTCCCCTCTCAACCAGATATTGGCGGGCTTGCTCGCCGCTTTTGGATTTCAAAAGAGCCGCGTGATACCACTGGGACGCTAAATTGAGAATGGTCAAAATCCTGGAGCGCTCGCTTTCTTCCTCATGGTTGATGGCTTCCAGTTTGACCCCGGCGCGCTTGGCCAAAAGCCGCAAAGCATCAGGGAATTCCAAGCCCTCGGCTTTTTTGATAAACGCGAAAATATCGCCGCCTTCGTGGCAGCCAAAGCAGTGCCAAATGCCTTTATCAGGGCTGACTACAAAAGAAGGTGTCTTCTCGTTATGAAAAGGACACCTCGCTTTCCAGCTTATCCCCGTCTTTTTCAGTTCCGGCACGTATTCGCGGATAAGGTCAACCAAATCAATGCGCTCCTTAATTTGATCAGTGATGGCGGACATAAACCAAATCCTTTGAGATAAAAATTACTTTAAATCTTCAACTTGACGTATCATTTCTTGGATCATTTCTTTCGGCACTCCAATGCAATAGTCGCGCATCTTGGCTAATAATGCCGGATCGACACATACTTGCCGCCTGGGAGACTCATCTTGTTCCATAGTTAACCTTTCAATGCGTACAGGTTTTGGTGCAATAAGTCGCTGGGCTGACGGGTGCGCAAAATCAATAACACCGGCAACAGACTGAAATCCTCTTTGTTCACGCAGATATTCCGAGATGGCCTCATGAGAGTATTGTTGTAAAGCAATGCGCATTATGACTCCTTCACGCACCAGAATCGTTTCGCCCGAGGGAATCGTGGTAATTAAAACAGATCCTGAAGAAATCCTAACCTCCTTGCCCGCAATGGACGCAAGCATGGCGTGAGCTTCATCTTCGTCTCTCGGTTTTTCGAGAATGTCGGATTCATGCAGTACCACCACGTCACTTGCCAATATAGAATCTTGAGGATAGGTATTGGCAGCAGCGCTGGCTTTTTCCTCGGCTATATCAACTGCGTAAAAATCTGGAGTATATACTCTTATAGAAGGAATAACATCTTTACCTCGCATTTGGTCTTCGCGCTCTTGTATCATTCTGCGCAGTAATTCATGCGATCTCTCTTCCGTATTATTAAAATCTTCTCCGGCAATTTCAGGCATTTCAATATTCTTTCCTTCCAGCGCCTCTTCCACTAACGCGCGTTTAGCTATGCTCCCAGAAATAACACGAAGACAGTGAATATCACGGCCTTCTTTTGACCTTTTTTCCGGATGCAGACGCAAAAGTGCCGCCATCTCATAGCCATGAGCCATTAAGTCTTGTTGATTCAACTGATCTTGAGACGATAATCTTTGCCGCAGTTCCGGCAAACTAACCTCCGCGCGCCACAATAAAGAAAGCGCGCGTCTCGCTTGATCTATATCGCGCAACACTTCTTTATTCTCCCATTCCCCCTCGTGCGTATTATGAGGTGTTTCTCGATTCATAGATTTTTCCGCTCTTTAATTTGATCGGTAATTTGCGACATGAATATTTTTAAGAATCATCGTGGGGTAGCCCATTTTCGGCGCCTCCTCCCAATCAATGCCGAGTTCGGAGAGCGCCGCGTAACACTTCTGCTTCTCTTCGGGAATGGAGGCCGCGGCCGGGCGTTTTAATTCCACTTCCATCAGTGTGCCGAGATTTTGAACCTCGTCAATAGTTATCTCGTAATCATGATACTCAAAGTAGGAACGTTTCTTTACAACTTCCGCTTTTTTTATCATTCCTACTTTCTGTAAAATTTCCGAAACTGCGGCTGGATTTTCTATGCCAGATTCATATTCATCAGTCTGGAGCAGTTTTTCCTCTCCATCAAAATGGCAAAAACTGAAATTGAGGCTGTCCGCTCCCTCCTCATGACGCACGCGGAACCACTTGTCCGGCTTTCTGGCCGCGAAAAAATCTTCGTCCCGAGGGACAAAATATTCATCCTTTTGGACGCGCTCTTTGATAAATTTAGCTGCTTCCCTAAGTTTAGAACGCGCGGCCACCGGATCTTTTAAGACAACCCGAATTTCAATTTCCTCATACATAAATTTGCTTGCAGTCCGTAGCTCCGCGAAGCGGAGCGAAGGACTGGCGGAGAGGGAGGGATTCGAACCCTCGGTGCCTTGCGGCACACACGCTTTCCAAGCGTGCGCACTAGACCAACTATGCGACCTCTCCTCGTTGTAATCGGCTGTTACTCTAACAAAAATTACCGCAAAAAGAAAGGGGACGGCATCATCTTGATGATTCAAGATGATTCAAGACGCCATCCCCTTTTCGTGGTACTACGGTCTCAGTCATGTTCAGCCTCCAGCGGTAAAGCAGTCCAGATTGCCTGATTGATCCGCCGAATGGCGAATCGCGGAAAATCTTCCAGCCTCTGCTGGCCGCAATCCTGGACAGCGACAAAAAAAGCCTCCTGCCCCGCGGACATCATCTCCCCCAGTTCCAAGCCAAGCCCTTGATAGCGCTCGGCCACCGTCAGGATTGCCTGGAGATAGTTACCCGAAAGCACGGCCGTTGCTCGGTGGTCGCAACAGCGAGCCGACATCAGTTGATCCTGCTCTTCTTCGGCCGACAAGCCCCGGGGACGGTTGATGATGTCCTCGACATTGGCCAGATACGCGCCCGAACCGCGGCATCTGACCAACCCGGCCCGGCTGCGCTCGACAGCGGTCATGACAGACCTCCTTGGTGAAAGGAACGTGGTTGGATTTTAGGCGGCTTTTTCTATTTGCGCCACCCGGCGAATTACCTTAATGATTGAATCCGGAGTCAGTGACATGCTGTCGATTCCTTCCTTAGCCAGCCAAGCCGCGAACTCGGGATAATCCGAGGGCGCCTGGCCGCAAATTCCGACTTTCCGGTGGTGTTTTTTGGCTGTTTTGATCAAATCGGAAATCATTTTTTTGACGGCCGCGTTGTTCTCGTCATAGATGTGCGCCACCAGCTCGCTGTCGCGGTCCACGCCCAGGATTAGCTGGGTCAGATCATTGGAACCGATGGAAAACCCGTCAAATATTTTACAAAATTCTTCGGCTAATATTACATTCGAAGGAATCTCGGCCATCACGTACACTTCCAGCCCTTTTTGGCCGCGTTTCAAGCCGTGTTTGGCCATGACCGCGATGACTTGTTTGCCTTCTTTAATGGTGCGGCAAAATGGTACCATAATCTTGATATTCGTCAAGCCCATCTCCTCGCGCGCTTTTTTCATGGCCCGGCATTCCAGCGCAAAAGCGGCCAGATAATTCGGGTCATAATAGCGCGAGGCTCCGCGCCAGCCGATCATGGGATTGTCTTCTTTGGGCTCGAACTCGGCCCCGCCGATCAAGTTGGCGTATTCATTGGTTTTAAAATCAGACAAGCGGACAATCACGTCTTTGGGATAAAACGCGGCCGCAATCCGGCCCACGCCTTCAGCGAGCCTGTCCACAAAAAATAATGGCTTGTCTTTATAGCCGATTGTCAGAGCCGCGATTTTGGCTTTGGCCGCGTGATCTTTGAGTTTGTTAAAATTGATGAGCGCCAGCGGATGAGCCTGGATATAGGTGTTGATGATAAACTCCTCGCGCGCCAGGCCGACCCCGCTGTTCGGTATGAAAGAATCGCTGAAAGCTTTTTCCGGCGAAGCCAGGTTCATCATAATGGCCACGCGCGTGCGGGGCAGAGACTTTAAATCCACGTTGGTAACTTTGTAATCCATCTTGCCTTTATAAACAAAGCCCACGTCGCCTTCGGCGCAGGAAACCGTGGCCAGCTGGCCGGTTTTTAAAACATCAGTCCCGTTTTTAGTGCCCACAATGGCCGGAATATCCAGCTCGCGCGCCACAATGGCCGCGTGGCAGGTGCGCCCGCCGGCGTTGGTGACAATGCCTGAGGCCAGCTTCATTACCGGCTCCCAGTCCGGGTCGGTCATTTCCGTGGCCAGAATTTCACCCGGCTTAAAATTAGCCAAGGCCGCCACGTCTTTAATGACATGAATTTTACCCACTCCGATTTTTCCGCCCACGGCCTGGCCGGTAATTAAAACCGGGCCGCGCTTTTTGATGGCATATTCGGCCAGAGTGTGGATATCGCGACGCGATTGCACGGTCTCGGGCCTGGCCTGCACAATATATAATTTATGGTCATGCCCGTCTTTGGCCCACTCAATATCCATGGGCCGTTTATAATGCTCCTCGATTATCATGCCGGCGCGGGCCAGTTCCAGAATTTCGGCGTCAGTTAAAACTTGTTGGCCCTGCTCTTGCGGCAAAACCGGCACCTTTTTGGTGGGGTTGGTGGCGCCGGTTGAGTAAACAAGCTTTTCCTCTTTGGCGCCGATCTTGCGCTCAATAATGGGTTTGAAAAGTTTTTTTAACAATGGCTTAAAAACACAATACTCATCCGGGCTCACTTGGCCCTTAACCACCAGCTCGCCCAGGCCATAAGAAGCGTTGATTAAAATAGCGTCGCGGAAACCGGACTCGGTGTCGATAGTGAACATGACGCCCGCGCTTTCCAAATCCGAGCGCACCATTTTTTGCACCCCCACGGAAAGCGCCACTTTCTGGTGGTTGAAATGCTTGTCCACGCGGTAAGATATGGCCCGGTCGGTGAATAACGACGCCATACAGCGTTTGACCGCCAGGAGCAGAGCTTCTTCCCCGCTGATGTTTAAATAGCTTTCCTGTTGGCCGGCAAAAGAAGCATCCGGCAAATCTTCGGCCGTGGCGCTTGACCGCACCGCCACATCCAGAAAACCCCCTCTCCCTTTGGGAGAGGGCCGGGGTGAGGGGCGCAAAAAACGACGATATTTCGCGGACAATTTTCGATAGGCCTCAATAATCTCCTTATTTAAGTCTTCGGGGAACTCGGCCTCCAGAATAGCGGAACGGATGTGTTTGCCGCGAACAGCCAGTTGCCGCAAATTTTTCGTGTCCAGGCCTTTGAGTTCTTTATGGATAGCCTCGTTGATGCCGGCTTTATCCAAAAAATACCGGTAACCTTCGGCAGTCACGGCAAAGCCGTCGGGAATGCGCATCTTACTGCCAAGCTTCTGCACCATCTCGCCCAGAGAAGCGTTCTTGCCGCCGACCAGAGGAACGTCTTTGATAGTTAGTTCTTTGAAAAATTTTATGTAACGCATAAATAGTAAGATACAAGAAACAAGATACAAGCAAGATACAATATTTAATAATCAAAGCAATATTTTGTCATTGCGAGGGAGCCACCGAAGCCTACTGGCGAAGGGTGGCGACCGAAGCAATCCTATCAACGCGCCTAAGTGCGATTATAAGATTGCTTCGCTACGCCTGCTGGCTTCGCTCGCAATGACATAAAGTTTATAATTTGGATATTTTAATTTGTTTGTATCTTGTTTATTGTATCTTTCTTAAGGCTAAATTGTATGAATTTTTACCAAGTTAAGATGCCCGTGCGGGCCGGTGGGATGGCCGGAAGCGATAATTATCTTCTCTCCCCGTTCCACTTTAAGCTCGTGCCTGGCCAGGCGCACCGAGGCCACAATCAAATCATCGATATTTTTGCAGCGCCGCATCAAATAAGAGCGCACGCCCCAAACCAAAGACATCTGGCGCCGCGTTACTTCTTTCTGGGTCAGAGCGATAATCGGCGCCTCGGGCCGCTCCGAGGCCACCAGCTGCGCGCTGCGGCCGGAAGATGACATCACCACAATCGCTTTAATGTGGTCCAGCTTGGTAATGTCGCGGATGGTGTGAGCCACCAAATGCGGCACAGCCTCGATTAAGCCGGTATTGGTCTCAACCGGCATGGTTTCATAAGACGAAGTTTCGGCCTTGGCAATAATATCATTCATGATCCGGCAAACCTCCACCGGGTATTTGCCGGTCGCGGTTTCGGCCGAAAGCATCAAAGCGTCCGCCCCGTCCAGCACCGCGTTGGCCACGTCCGAAACTTCGGCGCGCGTCGGGCGCGGATTCACCACCATGGTTTCCAGCATCTGAGTGGCCACAATCACCGGCTTGGCCGCGAGCATGCATTCCTGAATCAGGCGTTTTTGGATAAGCGGAATATCCTGGGCCGGCAGCTCAATGCCCAAATCGCCGCGGGCGATCATAATGGCGTCAGCGGCTTTTAAAATCTCGGTAAAATTATCAACCGCTTCTTTGCGTTCTATTTTGGCTATAATGCGGGGCTGGTAATCTCCCCAGCTGGGCAAAAGACGGCGCAGATGATTGATATCTTCGGCGCTCCGCACAAAAGACAAAGCAATCCAGTCCGCCTGCTGTTTTAAACCAAATTTGACATCTTGCCTGTCTTTGCGGGTAATAATGATTTTCGGCAAAGCCGATTCCGGCAGATTAATGCCGCGGTGCGAAGTCAGCACGTCGCCCTGGAGAACAGTGGCGATTACGGCCACGCGCGTCACTTTTTCGGCCTTGAGTTCCACCAAGCCGTCCTTGATTAAAATAGTCTCCCCTTTTTTAACAATCTCCTGCAGCGCAATCTGGGTGGGCAAAACTATAATCCCTTTTTCTTTGGTAAAACTTTTTAAATCGCGCTCATCAACCAGCGCCACTTTGTCGCCGCGCTTAATGGCTATGCCTTCGGTCGGCAGTTCTCCCAACCGGATGCGCGGGCCCTGCAGATCCTGCAGAATGGCAATCGGCTGCCCGGTGGCGCGGGCCGCCTGCCGGATGTGGCGCACCAGCTGGGCATGATGGCTGTAAGTGCCGTGCGAAAAATTAAGCCTGGCCACATTCATGCCGGCTTTGGCCAAAGCTTCTATCTTATTCACTGATTCAGTGGCTGGACCGATGGTACAAATAATTTTAGTGCGCTTCATAGAATAATGTCATCTCGAGGCTTGGCAGGTACTTGTTTTAATAACGAGACTTTTAAAAACGATTTACTAATTAAATGAATTTAATCCTGCAAGCCGAGGAGATCCCATGTTAATTGCAATAGCCAGGGGATCCTCTCGCCCCGCGACACGCGACTCATTTATTTCTGTTCAATGGTTTGCCACGTCCGTGATAAATAGTGTCCTCTTTTGGGGCTCGGGATGACATAAGTATACCAAAAAAGGCGGTTCCTACCAAGAAACCGCCTTTCCGCGTTAATCTGTGTAAATATCCGCGTCTATCAGCTTCTAATCCTAGTAATCCATCCCCATTCCCCCGCCCGGCATACCCCCTGTCCGACCTTCTTTTTTCTCCGGAATGTCGGTTATCACCGCTTCAGTGGTCAGGAACATGGAAGCGATGGAAATGGCATGCTGCAAAGCCGAGCGTGTGACCTTGGTCGGATCCACAATGCCGGCTTTGAACATGTCGGTGTACTCATTGGCCTGGGCGTCGTAACCCATGGCGCCAGTGAGCTTTTTAACTTCCTCGGCCACCACTGAGCCGTCGCGGCCCGCGTTCTGGGAAATCTGGCGGATCGGCTCTTCCATGGCCCGGCGCACAATGGCAATACCGGCTTTCTCGTCTTCGTCATCGGCTTTGACTTTGTCTAAGGCTGCCACGGCCCGCAATAAGGCGACGCCGCCACCCGGCACTATGCCTTCTTCAATGGCGGCCTTGGTGGCTTCGAGCGCGTCTTCGACGCGGTGCTTTTTCTCTTCCATCTCGGTTTCCGTGGCCGCGCCAACCTTGATGACGCCAACACCGCGGCCTAATCTGCCCAAACGCTCCTGCAGTTTGTCTTTATCATAATTGGAATCAGATAATTCCAGCTCTTTCTTTATCTCGCTGATGCGCGCTTCAATTACTTCTTTGGAACCTTTGCCCTCGATAATAGTGGTCTTCTCTTTGGTGGCCACCACTTTGCGGGCCCGGCCCAGCATATCCAGTTCCGTGTTCTCGAGCTTCAAACCGACTTCCTCGGAAATAACCTTGCCTCCGGTTAAAGTGGCAATGTCCGAGAGCATGGCTTTGCGGCGGTCGCCAAAACCCGGGGCTTTGACGGCCAGGGCGTTAAAAGTGCCGCGCAGCTTGTTAACCACCAGAGTGGCCAAAGCTTCGCCTTCCACTTCTTCGGCGATAATCACCACTTCTTTGCGCCCGGATTGGGCCAGCTTTTCCAGAATCGGCAAGATGTCGTGGATTGAAGAAATCTTTTTATCAGTAATCAAAATATACGGGTCTTCCAATACCGCTTCCAACCGTTCCGGATTGGTCATCATGTAATGCGAAACATAACCCTTGTCGAATTGCATGCCCTCAACCAGTTCAAGCTCCATGCCGAACGACTGGGACTGTTCCACGGTAATCGGCGCTTCATAGCCGACTTTGGTGATGGCCTGGGCAATCAGTTTGCCGATTTCAGAATCATTGGCGGAAATGGAAGCCACCTGGGCCACGTCGTCTTCTTTGGAAGGCTCAATGGCTTTGGACTGGGCTTTCAAAGATTCCACCACTGCCTCGGCCGCTTTGTCCATGCCGCGCTTAACGCCCAAAGGATTGGCGCCGGCGGTCACGTTCTTGATGCCGGCCGCGATCATAATCTGCGCCAGCAAAGTGGCGGTGGTGGTGCCATCACCGGCCACGTCATTGGTTTTATTGGCAACCTCTTTGATGAGCTCGGCGCCAATATTCTCGAACTTGTCTTCAAGCTCGATTTCTTTGGCAACGGTCACGCCGTCTTTGGTGATGGTCGGCGAGCCAAAGCCTTTGTCTAAAACCACGTTGCGGCCTTTGGGACCCAAAGTGACTTTAACGGCATCAGCCAGTTTGTCCACGCCGCGCTTAATAGCTTGGCGGGCTTCTTCGCGATATAAAATCTGTTTAGCCATAAAATTATACTGCTAATTATGCGAATCGTTGCGAATGAATGCGAATGCCTTAATTAGCATAAATTCGCATTTCATTTGCATAATTCGCAGTTAATTATTCTAATATCCCCACGATATCACTCTCGCTAATTACGAGCACGTCCTCGCCATCAACTTCAATCTCGTCCGGCGAGTACTTGCGGAACACGACCTTGTCCCCGACTGCCACTGACATGGGCGCGATTTCGCCTGAATCCAATCTCTTGCCCGGACCGACAGCCAGCACTTCGCCTTGTTCCGGTTTGGCTTTATCCGCGGTATCAGGCAGAACAATGCCGCTCGCGGTGACCGCTTCCTGGCCCAGGGGTTTAACAATCACCCGGTCGCCTAATGGCCTAATCTTCTTCATACTATTTTTCTCCTTAATTTAAATTCTTATGAACTTTATGTCCTTACGAACTACGAATATTTTACGAATATACGAATTGGACAACTCTTTAACTTTCGTATTTTCGTATCTTGTTCGTAGTTCGTAGGAATTGTTAATTTTGCGCTCCTTTATCACTCCTTATTTACGAGTGATAATTGCTGGTGATACTCTATTTTACTATATTTTAGCCATAAGTCAAGGGTAAAAAAAGAACCCCGACATCGCCGTGAAACCAGGGGAGACTGGTGGCGATGCCGGGGCTGGGCCCCTCCCGCGGAGAGATGGGGAGGGGAAGAACAAGGAAACGGGCAGGGATGGCGGGGCTATCCCGATGAGGACATTGGCTGCCGCTTGCCGTACTTTCCAGCCAATGTGTCCTCCTCACTGGTGAGCTGATCCGCCACCCCCGCCGCAAAAGCGTCGTTGGGGAGGAAAGGAACAAGAGGGAGGGCCCGACTGCAAAGACCGGCCGGACTCCGGGAATGGCGGTGGCGGCTCTACCTGCGCGGGAGACCGACTCCCGCAGGCCGCAGACCGCAACACGAGAGGTCAGGACCAAAGGCCCAAGGACCTCGTTGGAGTCCGGCGTTCTCGCGCCAGACCCTCCCCCTTCGAACTTAGCTGGCACCCGGGTTAGCTGCCCGGACCAGCTTTCCTGCCACTGGGCGGCGAGGATGGTTCATCCTGCCTCCTTGTGGGTTGGGCCGAGAAAGCGCCTAGATGGGGTGACGTCCGCCTTCGGAAGGAAGGCCAGACGCCCTCTCGGCGGCATCGGTCCACCGGCGGGCTGACCACCAGGTCAACCCGCCGGCCGCGCGCCGGGGATCAGGTCCCCCGGAAGTCGGCGGCGCCGTCGGCGTTGGTGACCGGGATGGCCAGGTCGCGGAAGCGGTTGATGTCCATCAGAAGATTGTACTCACGCCTGGTGGCGACGTCGGTGGAACCGCGACAGGTCGGGGTCCTCATGGAGCACCTCCGTCGTTGTGGGTGAGGTACGGCTGTTCTTCCGCCACGCGAGTGCGAGGCGGTTTACTTTGAATTGGTAAAAACAGTATACATTAAATAGCATACTTGTCAAGCCAAAATTAGCAAAACTTATCTATCTTTGGCTAATATTAGCCAATTCTCCCTGTCATCCCGAGTCCCCAATAGAGGACAATATTTACCACGGGTGCGGCAAACAACACAACATAAATCAACGAGCTGTATGTCGCGGGGCGAGAGGATCCCATGGCAATTGCAATTAATAAGGGGATCCTCTCCCTCCATTTTACTCTGTGATTTTAATTTTATATTAAGGCATGACGCAGATAGTGGGTTAATCGCGTTTATTGTGTCGGTCGGGATGACAAAGACAGCCAAACCGCGGCTAGCATCACTCCCGGGTAAAGCGACCAGAGGTAGTGGTCAAAAAGGGATAGTATGAGGAGCGGGAGGAGAAACAAAATGTCATTGCGAGGGAGTGTATTCACGACCGAAGCAATCCTATCAACGCGTTGAAGAGGACCATTCGATAAATCATCTTCATCGTGATTGTAGGATTGCTTCGCTCCACTTCGTTGCGCTCGCAATGACATAAACACGATAAGTATCAACAAGATTATTCCTATGATTCCCAACTCCGACCAAATTAATAAAAATACATTATGCGCGGGCTGGTAGTACCAAGCCGGCTGGTTTGAAGTAATATCGCGATGAACCGCCAAGCCATAGTTCCCGACACCGGCGCCAAGGATTGGGTGTTTTTTGATAATCTCTATCCCCTCTTGCCAAGATGCCATCCGCTCGGTTTGGGATTTTACTTCCAAACGGTTTGACGAGAAGCGGGACAGGAATGGGTCAGGAAAAACAGTGGCAAAGACGGCAACAGTTAAAATTGTTAATGCAAACAATTTAAAACCGTCATTCTGAGCGAAGCGTACTCGCGGAGTCGAAGAATCCCATGGATTACCGATGAGATCCTTCGACTCCGTTCCTCGACGAGTACGTCGAGTCATTTCGCTCAGGATGACGATTACCAAAAACACCCCAAATACCAGCCAAGCTGACCGCGAGAACGTCAATAATAATCCAAACAAAATTATAACAAACGAACTGTATAAAAAAATATCTCGAAACTCGAAACTCGAAACTCGAAACTTTGAACCTCGCCACAATCCAATAATCGACATTAATCCAAGGACTAGCCAAGCGCCAAGTATATTCGGATGCGGGAATGTGCCATACGCCCGCAACCACCGCCCCGTGACCGTCTCCACAACCGACGCGCCCAAATTAGACGCGTTTTGCGCGGCCATGCCCAGTTCCGTGGATGCCGGAATATATTGCATATGGGATTGCGCTACCGCGAATCCGACCTGGACAATCGCGGATAAAATTATGGCCCAATATATTTTATGAGACGCGATGTATCGCGTCTCTACAAACGACGATATCAAAACAAATACGGCCCCGGCTTCCACCAAAAACCGCCAATGGATTAGGGCCGTGTTTTTATCAATGGCCCAAAATATGGAAACCCCGGCATAAACAATAAATAAAAACAACACGCCGTATGGGGATAATAATCGTTTAAAATTAAATCGTTCCCGCATTGTAGAGACGAGGCATTGCCTCGTCTCTACAGCCCACGCGATAAATTTCATAATCAATAACACCAAAATCCCGGCCAACAAAATTTCGGTCGCGTACAATGATTGCGTCCCATATTCCCATTCGCCGCCATTTATATTGCCAATCGAAATAATCCACCGCGCCTGCCAAGGAATCAAAAAAACAAATAATAAAATTCCGTATTCTATTATTTTATTTAAATATCTCATTTTCCGATAATTCCTTTTTATCGGTTTTGCGAAAAGGGTTCCAGCGCCAAAACTGCGTTCGCCTCTTCCCGGGATATCACTTTGCGCGTTTCCAAAATGTTTACCAGGGTGAGCAATTTCTTATCCTCTTTGCGTATCGAAACCGTCAAATCGCCTTTCAAGTCCGAGAGCTTCTCGTCCAAATAGTCCTTAGTGACCATGTTGCTCTCTATGCGGTCCAGACGTTTGTCTATGCCCTCAAAACGCTTTTCCGTTTTGTCAGAAAAATGGCCAATGGCCTCAAGTATGGTATCCGTCTTCTCGGATAAATCCACGACAGCTTTAAGTATTTCGTTGTGTTTTGCGTTTTCTTCGTCCATATATTTTCATTATAGCGTATCATGGCTGGCAATGTCTATACCACAGATGTTCGCAGATTGAACTGATTACACAGATGAATTAATAAACCGTTAGCAACTGTTATATTGTTATATTGTCATATTGTTTTAGGACATCCTAAAATTGTAACATAACAATTTAACAATATAACAATATTACATGTTTCTATTTAATCTTCTTTTCAATCACCTCCAGCCGTTTTTTAATCTTCACGTCTTCTTCTTTAAGTTTCTTTATCTCCCCCACCACCCCCTCAATCTTCCCGTCCCAGATGGGCACAAAGGATTCAACATCAGATTTGTAGAACAGATTGGCAAATACCAAGATAACGCCTTGGCCTTGACCGGAATAGCTTGATAAGGCTCGGCCGATGGTATAGCCGGAGCCTTTGAGTTTGGCGGCCACGCCGGGGGTGGAGGATAAGGTTAAGTAGTCTCCTATCTTGATAGCGCCGTTTTCTGTGTTGACTTTGGTTATAATACGGCCGTTCAAAGCCACTGGCTGGGGATTGTCTTGGTCTTTGATGTTATAGCCGGTGGAGGAGAAGTCAAAGCGGTTATTGGATAAAACGCCTATCATCTTGGAAGCATCTGTGGCTTTCTTAAGCTTG
>Ga0074195_1000360_pt1 | contig 96158 bp, 82 predicted proteins | sample EPASupsiteHSE623_FD_64525 | JGI IMG/M metagenome (GOLD analysis project Ga0074195, IMG submission 64525) | Bioremediated contaminated groundwater from EPA Superfund site, New Mexico - Sample HSE6-23 | ecosystem: Environmental > Aquatic > Deep subsurface > Groundwater > Contaminated ...
TCAGTCTGAGCTAAATCTCCATTTATTTCGGTATCGGCATTTTCACGTGCTGTTGCTTCATCATTAATGCTTTGCTGTAATGCAGTATCCACAGCAGCCTGAGCAGTACTGACGGGCTTGTCTGCATCACTCGTATTGTTTACATTGTCAAGACCTATGACTGATTTATCTGCAATGACCGTCTTCGTCCAATAAGCATTTGTGGTGTCATAAAAGAACATACATGTTTGATTTGCGGCAACAATTAGTTCCACATTGCTCTCATCTTTAAAATTAGCATATGGTCCGGCACTCACAGCCAAATAACATTCGCTTTGTATCGGAGTTCCGGGATTGGTAGAAGTAGTCGCTACCCCTTGAAAGCTATAGTTTCCCATTGTGTTCACTATTCTTAAACCTAGGTTGATAGATTATGCATTGATCTGGCCGACCAGGCTAATCGCCTTCGTCTTTTTTTTTATAATCTCTACTTTATTGGTCCCAAGCTCAGTATGCACACAATAACCCAGGCTCCCAAAACGTAATACCAGACGCTCCTTACCCCGAATCTCAACCACCTCACCAAAGATATCCCGGAAAGGACCCTTGCACACTCTGACCATATCACCTTTCGAAATACGCTCTGAGGTTACAACAACCGATTCATTGGCGAACTGCATAAATATTTTCAGATCTTCAATCTGCCGATCCGGGATCGGAGTGGCCTTCCCTTCAAAACAAACATACCTCAATGCTCCCTTAGTCACTAAAACATCATCGTATTCTTTGTTGCTCACCCGAACAAACAGGTATCCCCAAAGCAAGGGCTCTTCAATCATTTTTATCCGGTCACTCCATTGCCGCCTTTCTTTTTTCAAAGGCAGGTAAACTTCAATCCCCTTCCTCGTTAACTCACTGTAAACTTTCTTTTCCATTTTATACTTAACATAGACGGCATACCAATGATAGAGTGGTTTAAACGGAATCGTGCTCATAGTTACGATTTTAGCATTCAGTTCCTTTGTAGTCCGGGACGAGAGTAAAAAACACCAATAAGGAAGCTACGCTAATTGCGCCACATCTTTTAAGGTGATCTCAAAAGGTCTATGCAGTAAAAAATAGTCGAACCACTTCTTTAATTGAAATTATCTAAAATATTGATCTGGCTTTTCAGACTGTTCGTCTTTTTTTTAATAATCTCCACCTTCTCCGACCCAAGCTCTGCATGCACACAATAACCCAGGCTGCCAAAACGAAGAACTAGACGTTGCTTCCCCCGAATTTCAACAACCTCCCCATGGATGTCTTTAAAGGGACCACAACATACCTTAACCAGGTCTCCCTTCGCAATAGGCTCGGATGTGACGACAATCGACTCGTTGGCATACTGCATAAATAACTTCAGCTCCTCGATTTGCAAATCCGGTATAGGCGTTGCCTTTCCTTCAAAACAAACATACCTCAACGCGCCTGTTGTAACCAGAACATCATAGTATTCCTTGTTACTCACCCGCACAAACAGGTACCCCCAAAGCAGAGGTTCTTCAATCATCTTAATCCGGTCACTCCACTGCCGCTTTTCCTTCTTTAAGGGCAGATAAACATCAATCTCCTTCCTCTTTAATTCTTGGTAAACTTTCTTCTCCATTTTATATTTGACATAAACGGCATACCATCTGTAAGGTTGTTTAAACGGAATCATGTTCATAGGTTCTTGATTTAAGCATTCAGATTTTTGGTGATTCGGAAGGTAGCTTGGAATTTCAGTCCGCATAAATGGTATTGTATTATATTTCAATTATTTGTGCATTGAAACATCAGAAAAATAAAAGCAAAAAAATACCACTTGGATCCCTGCAGACCCATCAGAAACGTTAAAAAATTAAGGAACGATTTTAACCCTCAGGCGATAAATAATGTTCGCAGAATATTAAAGATATGATTCTACAACATGTCAACATGTATGTAAAATACCGGATAAAGATGTACCTTTATCCGGTTTGTTGTTCCTATGCAACAATTATTAACACCTGCTTCTGCATTCAATAGTCTGGACAATTATTGAATGTTTAGAGGTAGGTTGTTTTATGAGCTATCCATACCTGGCAATTTTAAATTGTTTATGATTTTGTAATTCACGCCCGACGATCCGCACCGACCTGATATCGGGTTTCAAACATGCCCGTTATTCATTATCGGTATCCGTTAATACCGTTTTAACGAACGACATTTAACCGACTAATTGAGATGTCCTGATAACCCGCTTTCAAAGCTACGCTAATTGCGCCACACCCTTGAAATTGTTAAATGTCTCGCATCTTGATGGAACAAATATCGGATATTATTCTTATTTATACGGAATATAAACAATATGTATTTGTTAATAAAACATTAAATTGATTGACATATAGGAAAACTATATCATTATATAAGATCATTTTGTCATTATATGTGCTTGTTTTATAGAATTTATCTACCATGCATATAATTTTTCGATGACCCGTTTGCAACCATAGGGCCAAATCGCTGAAAGCGAACGCAATCAGAATGAGATTGCAGGACAGAGTAAGTGCCGCTGGCAAAATATCCGGAAAATTTCTCCTGATCGTGCAATAAATAAAGCCGGCTCCCGTTTTCTGTTTATATTGTTCCTATTAGACAATTATTAACGCCTGCTTAAGCATTCAATAGTCTGGACAATTATTGATACAAAAGCAGGTGTTTGTTTTTACAAAAAGCCTGACTTTCAGTCACTCAATAAATTTTATGGAATCTGCATCAGAAAAAGGGATGATAGAGCTACGCTAATTACCCCACATCAAAGAAGGATTGCTATACTTAATAGATACAGATGCAAATATCTTAAAAAGATTAAACATCCGCAAACACGAAGAAGAAATTTAACAAAAATGATACTGCCCTTGCCGCAAACAACCCTGCAATTTGTCGTTTTTGCACTTCATGCTTTCAGGTAAACCAGACTATATTTGAATGACCAAAATCAAACTACCCGGAAAATTGACCGCCCTGCCATTGGCTTTAAACCGGATCAGGCAGTTACTTGAAAACAAACAAATTTTACAAAACAATTAAACAAAAATGATTATGGCACAAGTGAGCACTTATCTTAATTTTCCCCGTCAAACCGAGGAAGCGTTCAATTTCTACAAGTCAGTTTTCGCAACAGAATTCATGGGTGAAGGTTTTATGCGCTTCAACGATACCCCGGGCTGTGACGACATGAACCTGCCTGAAGAAGACAAAAATCTGATCATGCATGTGTCACTGCCAATCGTGGGCGGACATTTATTAATGGGAAGTGACGCTCCTGAATCGATGAATTTTAAGGTGAACATGGGAAATAATGTCTACATCTGCCTTTCGCCTGATACACGGGAAGAAACAAGACGCCTGTTCAAAGGGCTCTCAGACGGAGGAAAAGTTGAACAGGAACTTCAGGATATGTTCTGGGGCGACTATTTCGGAACCTGCAAAGACAAGTTCGGCGTGTTATGGATGTTCAACTGTTCTGAAAAAGAAAAATAAACCGTCATCCTTCCCCGTGATCCCTGCATCCCTTCAGCAAATACCCATCCGTGACGAAAGAATGCAGGGATCACCTGTAAATTATAAACGAATATTTTATAGCTTTATACCTGTTATTCAGCGACAAATCATATGACAGAATGGATACAGGTCACGGAAAAGGAATTTAAAATTGGGGAAAACAGGATCTCCATTCTTGATGATTCCATTCTTTTTATAGAAGTCATAGGCGAACAAACGGATGACCATGCCAGAGCAATCCGTCAAAATTTTCAACACCTCTTTTCCCTTTTCCCCGGAAAAGTAAAGCAGCTTGTTGATCTTAACAAATCAGGGAAAAGCTCTTCTGCCGCAAGGGAACTGTTTAAAATGCTGAACGACCCAAAATATACCGATAAAGTTGCAATCATGGGAATGCACCCTGTTGCACGGGTTTTAGCGTCATTTGTAATCGGTACCGGAAAGAAAAAAAATGTCCGGATTTTTTCAGGCAGGGAAGAAGCTTTAGCCTGGCTAAAAAGCGAAACAGCAGAATGATTCTTTTTTAAAAAAATCACACAAATCCTTACAAAAGTCAACTTTCAATCCGGTTTTAATTTATTATATTTGAAGGATTAAGCCTCTTCACGGAGGTGAACATAGTTATTACGCGAATATTCTTCAACCAATATATCACTAAACTTAAACCGGAGCGAAGATGATTACTCAGGAAGATGTTTGCAAGGTCGAATCAATGACCGAAGACGAGAAGTATCAATTGCTGGAAAACATTATTGTCGACTACGATCGAAAAGAAAGCAACCTGATCCAGGTACTGCACATGGCCCAGGCCATTTTCGGTTATCTCCCCCCCGAAGTCCAGCGTTTCATTGGCGAAAAAATGGATATTCCCAACTCCAAAGTAAACAGCGTGCTTACCTTCTATTCTTTCTTCTCAACAAAGCCCAAAGGCAAATACACGGTTTCTATTTGCCTCGGAACGGCCTGCTATGTCAGAGGAGGTAAAGATGTGCTCCAAAAGCTGAAAGAAGTCCTTTCCATCGATGTTGGCGAAACAACCGACGACAAGGTATTCAGTCTTCAGGTGATGCGCTGTATTGGCGCCTGCGGACTGGCGCCCGCCATGTTGGTCAACAAGAAAGTTTATAAACAGGTAAATCCGAATAAAGTACAAACCATACTCGGAATGCTGAAATAAACCACTTCTGTCTCAGTCGGCAAAACATTCAACCGGCCAGTTTCAAACAAAAAACCTTTTCTGTATGAAGAAAATAAAGACCTTACACGATCTCGAAGCGATAAAAACAGCTTTTCGCGAACAGGAAAAAGAACATCTCTACACGGCTCATATCTGCTATGCAGCGGGTTGCATCTCATCCGATTGCCGCGAGGTAAAGGAAGCTTTTATCGAGGCGCTGGAGCGTGAAAAACTTTCGCATAAAGTTAAGATCAAACTGACCGGTTGTATGGGGGCCTGCAGTCTGGGCCCAACCCTGATCATCAATCCGGGAAGAACATTATACTGCAAGCTCACACCCGAGAATATGCCGGCCATTGTAAAGGAACATATAAAAAAAGGCAGAATCGTTGAAAAGCTGTGCTTCCAGGAAAAAGAAACCGGAAAATATATTCCCGATCTCAATGAAATTGATTTTTTTAAAAACCAAAAGAAAATCGTCCTGCAGAACTGCGGCGTAATCGACTTTGCGTCCATTGATGAATATATTGCCCATGACGGATATTTCGCGCTGGCTAAGGCGCTAAAAAACATGACCCCCCTGAGCGTGATCGAAGAGATCAAGCGATCCGGCCTCCGGGGCCGCGGCGGGGGTGGCTTCTCGACCGGCAAGAAATGGGAAATGGCGAACAAGGCCCAGTCCAAACAGAAAGTTGCGGGTAAACAAGCACAAAAACAAACTTGTTTGGGTTTTTCGAGCGAGAGCAACTTGCGCGAAGCGAAATACATCATCTGCAACGCCGATGAGGGTGATCCGGGTGCATACATGGACCGGAGCCTGCTCGAAGGGGACGCCCATCTGGTGATCGAAGGAATGATCATTGGCGGGTATGCCATCGGTGCGTCAAAAGGGGTGGTCTATATTCGTGCGGAGTATCCCATTGCTGTTGAACGCCTCACAATGGCCATCAAGGTTGCACGTGAACACGGACTACTGGGGACTGACATCCTCGAATCAGGTTTTAATTTTGACATTGAGATCAGGATCGGCGCCGGAGCTTTTGTATGCGGCGAAGAAACAGCGCTGATGGCGTCAGTCGAAGGGCGGCGGGGCGAACCCACTCAAAAACCTCCGTTCCCTGTACAGAGCGGGCTTTATGGAAAACCGACTGTCATCAACAACGTGGAAACCTTTGGCAATATAGCACCGGTGATTAATAAGGGAGCCGACTGGTTTGCGTCCATTGGAACAGAGAAAAGCAAGGGGACAAAGGTTTTTGCCCTGGCCGGAGACATCAACATGAAAGGGCTGATCGAAGTGCCGATGGGCATCCCGCTTGGCGAGATCATTTATAAGATCGGGGGAGGAATTCCGCGTGGCAAGGAGTTCAAAGTGGCCCAGACCGGTGGTCCTTCCGGAGGCTGCCTTACTCCCGCTCATCTCAATACGCCCATCGACTATGATTCCCTGGTAAAACATGGGGCAATTATGGGCTCGGGCGGGCTGATCTGCGCCGATGAAGACACCTGCATGGTCGATATGGCCCGGTTTTTCATGGATTTCGTTCAGGAAGAATCGTGCGGGAAATGCACTCCCTGCCGTTTAGGCACCAAGCGGATGCTCGAGATCCTCGAACGGATTACCCATGGAGAAGGCCGCGAAGGAGATGTGGAAACGCTGGTTGAACTGGGAACTTCGATCAGGGAATCGGCAATCTGCGGACTGGGGCAGACAGCGCCAAACCCCGTACTCAGCACCATTAACTATTTCAGACACGAATATGACGAGCATATCCTTCATAAATACTGCCGTGCAGGCGTATGCAGCGACCTGTTCATTTCACCCTGCCAGAATGCCTGCCCTGCCGGCGTCAATGTGCCCGGCTATATTGCACTGATCGCGGTTGGACGGGTCCGGGATGCCTATAACCTGATCCGTCAGGAAAATCCCTTCCCATCGATCTGCGGACGGGTCTGCACACACCCCTGCGAAAGCAAATGCCGGCGGGCCCAGATCGATGAGCCCATCGCCATTGCCGATCTGAAACGCTATGCCGCCGACTATGTGATGAACTCGGACGAGCCTTACGTGAGCCTGATGTTCCAGCGCAACGGAAAATCAGTCGGAATTATCGGGGCTGGACCCTCCGGGCTAACCTGCGGGTATTACCTGGCCCGGCTGGGTTACCTGGTCGATATTTATGAGGAAACCCCGGTCCCCGGAGGCATCCTGGCCTACGGTATTCCGGAGTACCGTCAGCCAAAAGATGTTTTAAAACGGGAGATCGACGCCATCACGCAGGCAGGTATCAATATTATTTACAATACAAAAGTTGGAGAACAGATCAGCTTCAACGAACTGAAAAGCAAATATGATGCTATCTATATCGCCACCGGAACCCAGCTTTCGCGGAAAATAGGGATCAGCGGAGAAGAAAAAGAGGGTGTTTACCATGGCCTCGATTTTCTGCGGGATGTAAACCTGAGTAAAAGCGTTCAGGTGAACGGCGTGGTAGCAGTCATTGGCGGAGGAAATACAGCCATCGACGCCGCCCGTTGTGCCGTCAGACTCGGTGCAGATCAGGTGCATATTCTATACCGCCGCACCAAAGAGGAAATGCCTGCCGATCCGCGTGAAATACAGGACGCAATCGACGAAGGGGTGATCCTGCACGAACTGGTCGCACCGGTACGTTTCATTGGGAATGGCGCCATCACCCAAATTGAATGCATCAAGATGCAACCGGGCGAATTTGGTAAAGATGGACGCCGTATACCTGGTAAAATACCCGGAACCGAATTCAGACTGAACGTCGATCTCGCAATTCCGGCCGTAAGCCAGTATTCAGATCTGCCTTTTGTCACCAAAGCCGAACTGGAAATTACAGAATGGGGAACCTTCGTGGTCGATCCGGCAACCCAGATGACCACTCAGCGGGGCGTGTTTGCCGGCGGTGATATTGCACGGGGATCGGATGTCGTGATCACAGCCATCGCCGACGGGAAAAATGCAGCCAAGTCAATCGATAAATTCCTCGGAGGAAAAGGAATACTGAACACCGGAGAACCGATCGACATCCCGCGAATTCATCCTGAAGAAGGAAATACAGTCGAACACGAACGCTTCCCGATGCGCTACCTCGACCCCGGAAAACGAAAAAACAGTTTCGATGAAGTAGCCCAGGGATTCCATAAACTAAATGCAATAGCAGAAGCCATGCGCTGTCTGCAATGCTCAAAACATTAAAACAGACACAAGACAGACAGTCAGATTTTCAGACTACCAGACAGTCAGACAGTCTGAGAATCTGAGAATCTGAGAATCTGAGAATCTGAAAATCCGAGAATCCGAAAATCACTTTTACAGTTTGACAATTTGACCGTTTTTCTGTCTTACGACTTACGACTAATTACTTACGACTAACAACTTATACCGGTTATGATTAATCTGACAATCAACAACAAATCCATACGGACCGAAGAAGGTACCACTATTTTCGAAGCGGCCAAACAAAACAATATCATTATCCCCCACTTCTGTTATCTCGAAAACGTCCATCAGATCGGGGCCTGCCGGATCTGTGTGGTCGAAGTGGAAGGAGCAAGAACATTAATGGCATCCTGCGTCACCGCAGCCGCCGAAGGAATGAAGGTGTTTACCAATTCCGAAAAGGTACGCAAAGTGCGTAAAGTTCTCTATGAGCTGATCCTTTCCGACCACCCGAAAAACTGTCTGGGGTGCTGGCGCAACCAAAACTGCGAATTGCAGCAACTGGGTGAACTGATCCAGGTTGAAGACTTCCGTTATGAAGGAGCCAAGTCCAAGGAATTCATCGATGCTTCCAGTCCTTCAATTGTACGCGACAGTTCAAAATGCATCCTTTGCCGCAGGTGTGTCACCATTTGTAACGAAATTCAGGGCGTCGGACTAATGAATCCTCATCACCGCGGTTTTGCCACCTACATCGGACCGGCCGAAGATGAACTGCTGGGCGAATCGATCTGCACCAATTGCGGGCAATGCGTGCTGGTATGCCCTGTCGGAGCGTTGAAGGAAAAAGACTCGACAGCCGTTGTCTGGGACGCGCTGCTCGACAAATCAAAAACAGTTGTTGTGCAGACAGCCCCTGCAGTGAGAGCTGCCTTAGGTGAGAAGTTCGGATATGAACCGGGTACACTGGTCACCGGCCAAATGGCCGCGTCATTAAAGGAACTGGGCTTTGACTATATCTTCGACACCAACTTTGCCGCCGACTTGACGATACTGGAAGAAGGCTCGGAATTCCTGGAAAGGGTCAAAGAAAAACTCAGCTCCCCCACCAATGGCGTCGCCCTTCCCATGATCACCAGTTGCAGTCCGGGCTGGATCAAATATGTGGAGCATCACTATCCGGACCATCTCGGTCACCTGTCAAGCTGCAAATCGCCCCACATGATGCTTGGGGCACTCACCAAAACCTATTTTGCCAATAAGATCGGAGTCGATCCGAAAAATATCTTTGTGGTTTCGGTTATGCCCTGTACGGCCAAAAAGTTTGAAATCACCCGGCCCGAAATGAAGCATAACGGACTTCCCGATGTGGATGCCGTGATCACCACTCGCGAGCTGGCCCGGATGATCAAGGACGCAGGCATCGATTTCAGGAGCCTGCCCGATGCTCAATTTGACTCACCACTGGGACTTTCATCGGGCGCAGCCGATATTTTCGGCACCACCGGCGGCGTCATGGAAGCAGCAATCCGAACCGTCTACGAAGTGGTTACCGGCCGCGAACTCCCCATGGAAGGACTGCATGTACAATCACTTGCCGGCCTGAAACGGATAAAAACGGCCGAACTGAAAATCGAAAACCCGCTTAAGGAATATTCCTGGCTGGATGGCGTCACCATTAAAGTGGCTGTCACCAGCGGACTTAAAGGCGCTGCCCGCCTGCTCGACGAGATCAAAGACGGCAAAAGTCCCTATCATTTTATTGAGGTTATGGGATGCCCGGGCGGCTGCATCAGCGGCGGAGGTCAGCCCCGTCCGGTTGATAATGCCATCCGGACGAAACGGCTCGAGGCAATTTATCGTGAAGATGAAGGGAAAAAACTCCGAAAATCACATGAGAATGCCGATATCCAGACCCTTTATAAGGAATTTCTTGGCCAGCCGCTCGGCCATCTTTCCCATGAACTACTGCACACCCACTACATGAAAAGAAATAAGAATTGAACAGGGAAGACTTGGCTAACAAATCGGCAAACCCATTTTCATGGATTTTTTGTATATTCACGCGATTAAAGTGGAGAGTTGTGTTAAAAGTTGTTAATTTTACCTGTACTTAACTAATCAGCCATTAACGGATGACCTCAAACCGGATAGAAAGAAGAAGTTTCCTCAAATTGGTTGCAGCCGGAGCAGGCGGTACGATGTTGCCCTTTCCCGTTTTCTCTCAGATACCGGGAAATACAGACGCTCCAAACCTGCCTAAATTCAAGATCACCGAACCGGAGTGGATATTGCACAGCGACGGGACTTTTGATCTGATAGCAGGGAGTATGCGTTTGCGCAATTGCCGTCCGACCATTGACGGACAAAGTATTTTTGTCCGCAATACCTTTATGGGTGATTCTCCAAAAGGAAAGCGCATTATTTATGAGTTGGACCGTGGTTTTGTTATGCTCGACCTGAAAATAAACAGAGGGTCGGTCTCAATTGGCGCTGAATTAAGCAGCATATCGCGCGCACCATTTTGGTTTTGTCCGCTGGGCGAAGCCCGCATTGAAGGAGTAAGCCGTTTCTATAAGCAGGGACTGGGATTTGGCGGACAATCGGGTATTTTCGATATCCAAAGGCAAACAGCACAGGAATGGGGCAATGTTACCGGAGAACAGGCCTGGTCATATGACTCTTACCTGACCACCGCTCTCATGTCGAAGAACTATGAGACCCTGGCTTTTAGTGCCTATGATCATGCTGATTTTCTTCAGAAAAGCACCATATACAACCGCCCTCACCGGAAAGGTCTGCTTGACCGGTATCCGGACCGGGAGGAGATCTTCTTTGAGACGGGTTTTGTTATGGAAAACATCCCGCTGAAAGACGATTTCATCAAGTTACCTGACATATACGTGATCCAGGGAAACAGGCCTTATGAGACGCTGTCAAACATTGCGTGGAACATTTCAGAGAATATGGTGGCCAGGAAAGATACCAAAACCAGTTACCACTGGTCGTCCTGGTATGAATTCAAGAAAGATTTTTCCCTTGAAATGCTTCAGGAACAGCTCAATACGCTGGATAAGGCCAAACCGCCCATTCCGATCCAGACCATCCAGATCGATGACTGCTACACCGTCCATGGCGACTGGCTGGAAACCAACGAGAAGTGGCCACGGTCGATGGAAGATGCCGCCCGTGCAATCTTTCAACGGGGTTACCGGGCCGGAATCTGGATCGCACCCTTCATGGTAGATGAACACAGCAAACTTTTCCGCAATCATCCCAACTGGCTGATCAAGGATTTGGATGGCAATCCGATTCCGGAATGGGTTACTCCCGAAGGAAATCATTATGTCCTGGATGGAAGTCATCCCGATGTCCAGCGATACATTGCCAAAGTGTTCCGCAGCTTCCGGAAAATGGGTTACACCTTCTTTAAAACAGACTTCCTCGACTGGGGATTGAAAGACAGCATCAACATCAAACGCTATAATAAGGATAAAACTTCGGTCCAGATCCTGGTTGAGGTCATGAATCTCATCCGTGAAGAAATCGGTGCAGGCAGTTACTGGCTGGCCAGTATTGCACCCTTTGCACCCCTGATCGGAATTGTTGACGGAATGAGAGTGTCGAACGACGTGGAAAGCGCGTGGACAATGGAAGGTGTCAGGAACATGTTTCAGGAGACCTATAACTGCCAGTATTTCAATAACGTATTTTGGCAAAATGATCCCGATGGGATTTATCTGCGGGACGTCAATACCGAACTCACCGAAACTGAAAAACTGGCGATTGCCCGCTGGAACGGTATCCTGGGAGGAGTGGTTCATACGTCCGACCGTTTTTCTTCCCTGACAGAAAAGCAACTCGATTTCTGGCGTTTCCTTCAACCGCAGGACCGGCCCCAAAGCGCGGAACTGCCTTTCTGGGGGCTCAACAAAAAATGCAAGGTGGCGGTGCGCCGATTCAAATCGCCCCGTGGCTGGGTTGCGTTGTTTGTCAATGATACCGACGTGCCCGTTCAGGAAAATTTCAATATGATTGAAATCAACGGTGAGGAAAATTGCTGGACATTTGAGTGGGACAACGATCAGAATACCGCCTACGGCAATCTGGCCAATTTCACAATGATCCTTGACAAGCACGAATCAAAATTGCTCTATTTATCGAAGGGGAATAATCCTCCCCCAACGGATATTACGATCAGCGGAATGGAATTACCGGCACAATGATCCTGACATCCCGTATTTAAAACGGGCATACCGGCACTTAAACCGGTATCCCGGATACACATTTCCTCAATATGAAATTTAACCTTCCGGCGCTTAAAAACAGAACGGGTCTTTTAGTAAATTAAAAGTTAGCGCTATTTTAGAGCTTTATTTAAACCATCATCATGAATTATAGTGATTTAACAATTGACACGCCGGTTGAATTCCTCAATGCCGCCATGCGCGATACGCTGATTGGCAATCTCCGGATCAAGATTGAGAAAATTGCGGAAGGGGAAGTCCTGGCCAGCATGCCCGTTTGTCCGCAAACATCCCGCCCCGGGGGAATGCTGCACGGAGGATCCAGTCTGGCAATGGCCGAAACAATTGCAGGGATTGGGACCATGCTGCTGATCGACCTGAAGGAATTCGATGTCCGTGGAATGCAGGTAAGCGCCAACCATACAGGAAGCGTGAAAGAAGGAAATGTACTGGCGACCGCAAAAATCATCCATCAGGGGAACAAGACACACATCTGGAATGTTGATTTACGGGACGTTGATGGCCGGCTTATTTCAACAGCACGGGTCACGAATATCATTGTTAAAAAGAAATGACCGGAAAAAACGATTACATCACATTTATCAACCAACTTTTAGCCAAAAACAGACCGTTTGCAGCCTGGTCAATGCCTGGTCAAGCAATTCCTGAATTGCTGATCGGGGAAAAGGATGACCTGCTTACCCTTCCTGATTTCAGGAAGCTGAACGGACAGGAAGGCTTTGTTTTTGCACCATACCGGATCACGGAAAAATCGCCGCTCATCTTGCTCAGACCAGGGACCTGGCTGAAGGACTATCAGGAGATGTCCTCCTTTGACATTGAATCGCTTCCTCCATTTGAACCGGCCTCAGGAGAGGAACATGCCGTTTTTACAATCGACCGGGAAGAATTTCTAAAAGATGTTGAACGCACGCGTTCAGAAATAAAAAGGACCACGCTTTCCAAAGTCATCATTTCGCGCCTGCTCACTTCAAAAAGGAAGAGCGAAACAGTTGGCGAGCTTTACATGCAACTACGGACCATGACGCCTAATGCATTCGTGTACCTGGTCAATCTTCCCCAGGCCGGACTGTGGATGGGCGCCACTCCTGAAGTCCTGCTGCAGTCGCATGGGAAAATGATGGAGACGGTTTCCCTTGCAGGAACCCAGTCGCGACGCACCGATTCCAACTATAGCTGGTACACCAAGGATATTGAGGAACAGGCTTTCGTTTCCAGGTATATGCTTGACGTTTTCTACCGTTTCGGCATCCATCCCTATACGACGCAGGGCCCCGAAACGATGGAGAGCGGACGCGTTGCCCATCTGAAAACCAGCTTCCGCTTCTCCGCGCAAAAGGTAGACGCGCAACTGGGCAACTTCATCGCCGAGCTTCATCCTACTCCTGCCGTTTGCGGTCTGCCCAAAGATAAAGCTGACCGTTTTATCGCCGGGATCGAGAAACACGACCGGCGTTATTACACCGGATATCTCGGCCCCTGGCGGATGAATAACTGCGTCCGGTTATTTGTAAATTTGCGGTGTATGGAAATTACAGGCCAAAATTATGTGTTGTATGCCGGCGGGGGCATTACGTCCAAATCCATTCCGGAAGAAGAATGGATAGAAACAAACAACAAAGCACGAACATTGTTATCTGCCATTGAAGCCGTTCAAAATAAATGATATCAGCAAAAAAACACATTCAGCAACTGGCGTCCGCTATAATGGCCCGGGGAATTGATGACATCATCATTTCACCCGGATCGCGGAATGGTCCGCTCATCCATACCTTTGCCGGAAGCGGCCTGTTTCAGTGCCGGAACGTGGTGGACGAACGCAGTGCGGCGTATTTTGCCCTCGGATTGGCCCAGGCGAAGCAGAAACCGGTTGTTCTGATCTGTACTTCCGGAACTGCCGCTCTCAATTACGGTCCGGGCGTAGCCGAAGCCTTTTACCTCAACATCCCCCTGATCATCCTTACCGCCGATCGTCCCCCCTGGTGGATCGATCAGGCCGAAAGCCAATGTATCCGGCAAGATCACATTTACAGCGGGTTTATAAAAAAAGAAGTCACCCTGCCCGTCGGGGAATCCAAAGAAGAACTGTGGTTTGCAAACCGGATGATCAATGAGTGTATCAATACGGCCATTTCAGGGAGCAAAGGGCCTGTACACATGAACATTCCGCTCGACGAGCCGCTGCACGACCTGCTTGATCAGGAATTACCACCTGCTCAGATTATTGAAACAGCATCGGCGCAAGCAAGCCTGACAGAAGCCGAACTTAGTTTGCTGGCTTCAACCTATAATCAGGCCGGGCAGGTCATGATCCTTGCCGGACAGCAGACCCCGGATCCTGAACTGGAAAAACTGCTGGGCGAATTAGCCGCCAAAACGGGAGCAGTTGTATTACGGGAGCACCTGTCCAACCTGAACCATCCGGATTTTTGCAGCAATATCGATCTCCTGATGCCCGCGGTGAAAACAACTTCGTCCGAAGATTTCTGCCCGGAATTGCTCATTAGCTTCGGCGGACAGTTGGTATCGAAATCACTTCGGCAGTTCCTCAGGCAGAACAAAGCCTTTGACCATTGGCACCTGACGATGTCGAACGAACATACAGACACGTTTCAGTCACTCACCCGGGTGATCAGTCAAAATGCCACGCTGTTCTTTAAACAACTTTTGAGCAGAGTCGTTGTAAAAGATAACGCATATCTGCATCGCTGGAAAGAAAAGGAGCAGCAGGTAAACCGCCGGAGAGACGAATTTACCGCCCGAACCGGGTTTTGCGATCTGAAGGTTCTCAGTTTAATAAACAAGGTCATTCCCAAAAGTTCAGTGATCCACCTGGGAAACAGTTCTCCGGTCCGGTATGCCTTGATCCTCGATGCTGTTCAGGATGTGATTTATATGGGAAACCGAGGCACGGCCGGGATTGACGGTCCGCTGTCGACGGCTGTCGGCTTTGCCTCCGTTTCAGAAAAGCTGAATACCATTGTTCTGGGCGATCTGTCGTTCTTTTACGACTCCAACGCCCTTTGGAATAATTATATTGGAAAGAACCTGCGGGTGATCGTGATCCATAACGGAGGAGGCAACATCTTCAGCATGATCAAAGGCCCGGAAAAATCTCCAGCCTTTCATGAGCATTTCTTTACAGAAAATAAAGTGAAGGCTGAGGGAATTGCCAAAACATTCGGATTGGATTATTACCACGCCGAAAACGAAGAAGAACTGAAAACAGCGCTCGGCATTTTTTATTCTCCCCGGCAAAACCGGGCGGCCCTGCTGGAGGTCTTTACCAAAGCAGAAATCAACAGCCGTGTTTTCCGGGAGCTGTTTCAAGCAGTTAGCTGTTAGCTATTAGCTATGAGTAGAAGATATTTAAATAGAAAGATAAAAGACGCTTGCAGCAAGTCTTACGACTAATTACTTACGACTGAAAAAACAATTTTTATCATGAATACACGAACCTGGGAAACCATTAAAGAATACGAAGACATTATCTTCAGCTATTTTGAGGGGATCGCAAAGATCACAATCAACCGGGAGCGCTACCGCAATGCCTTCCGCCCGACCACCGTTAACGAAATCAGCGACGCCCTGCGCATCTGCCGCGAGGATCAGCATATCCAGGTGGTGGTATTAACCGGCGCCGGCGACAAGGCTTTCTGCGCCGGCGGCGACCAGACGGTAAAAGGCAAAGGCGGATATATCGATAAAGACGGCATCCCGCGCCTCAACATTCTTGAAGTACAGCGTCAAATCCGAAGTCTTCCCAAACCGGTTATAGCCATGGTCAATGGATACGCCATTGGTGGCGGCCACGTGCTTCATGTGGTCTGTGACCTGAGTATCGCCGGCGAAAATGCCATCTTCGGACAAACAGGACCGAAAGTGGGGAGTTTCGACGCCGGACTGGGCTCATCTTATTTGGCCAGCATCGTGGGACAAAAGAAAGCCCGCGAAATCTGGTTCATGTGCCGCCAGTATTCAGCAGCCGAAGCGCTCAATATGGGGCTGGTCAACAAAGTTGTCCCGATTGATCAACTGGAAGATGAAGTGGTGGCCTGGGCAAAAAAAATGATGGAACACAGTCCGCTGGCCCTGCGCATGCTCAAACTGGGACTCAATGCCGAGCTCGACGGACAAGTTGGGCTGCAGGAATTTGCAGGAAATGCAACCCTCTTATATTATCTGACTGAAGAGGCTCAGGAAGGGAAAAATGCTTTCCTCGAAAAACGCAAACCCGACTTTGGTAAATTCCCGAAATTCCCGTAACTGGCATCGCATGGCAACAGCAAAGAATTGGATAAAGGCAGCGCGGCCCCGGACACTTCCGCTGGCCCTCTCGGGTATCATGCTGGGGTGCGGCCTCGCCTGGTTCTACGGAGCAATCCAGACGTCCGTCAGCGTATTGTCCATTATCACAGCCACCTGCATCCAGATCTTTTCCAACTTTGCAAACGACTATGGTGACAGCCGGAAAGGAACAGACAACGCCTTCCGTGTAGGACCTGCCAGAACCGTTCAGTCCGGAGAAATTTCCCTGAGACAGATGGAGAAAGGAATGATCATGCTGGGCAGCCTGTGTCTGTTTTTCGGTATCTGGCTTGTATACGAAGCAACCTGGCACATTTCACCTGCTGCATTCATTGGCTTCCTCGGGCTGGGTGTCCTTTCTTTGCTGGCTGCCTATTTCTATACTTCCGGGAAACATTCATACGGATATATCGGACTGGGCGACCTGGCCGTATTCATTTTCTTCGGCTTACTGCCGGTGGCGGGCGCTTTCTTTTTAAATACCGGCTATCTGGAAGCGCCTGTCCTGCTTCCGGCGATCAGTATGGGCTTATTCAGCACGGGAGTTCTCAACCTGAATAATATGCGCGACATTGAAAATGACAAAAAATCGGGTAAAATCACACTCGCAGTCAGAATGGGAGGCCCCAACAGCAGAATTTATCATTTTACAATCATCACCTGGGGCTGGATTACCGCTGTGGTCTATACCTGGTACGAACACGAATCCAATTGGCAATGGCTGTTTCTGCTGATCCTGCCGGTCTTTCTTGCCGATCTCGTCAAGGTCTTCCGCACGCGCGACGCTGCGCTCCTCGATCCTTTTTTAAAACGACTCGCTCTTTCAACCCTCGCATTTACGATCCTTTTTTGTGCAGGTTTAATACTCGCGATATGATAAAAGCTTCTTTCAAAAAATATAACTTACATTTCAAACGGCCTGTTGGTACATCCAGAGGTGTTTATCAAAATCGAACCGTATGGTACCTTTATTTGGAAGAAAACGGCATCACAGGCATAGGCGAATGCGCACCCTTGCCCGGATTAAGCCGTGAAACTCCCCAACAGGTTGAAAATTTCTTAAGGGAAATAGCAGCGGCTCCGAAGGTATTTATCGCCGAACCTGAACGGCTCCGTGAATTACCCTCCGTTCGCTTTGCCCTCGAAACAGCATGGCTCGATTTTCAACAGGGAGGTAAACAGATCCTTTTCCCTTCGGAATTCACCGCCGGGCAACAGGGAATCCCGGTGAACGGACTGATCTGGATGGGCAGCCTGCAAGATCAGGAAGCGCAGATCCATGAAAAACTGGAGGCGGGTTTCCGGTGTATTAAACTGAAAATAGGCTCGCTTCATTTTGAAGAAGAACTGAAGCTGCTCGAAATGATCAGGGCATTAGGCTGTTCGTATGCACTGACCTTGCGTGCCGACGCCAACGGCGCCTTTAAACCCGAAGAAGCCTTGTCGAAACTGGAAAGCCTGGCCGGGTATGAAATACATTCAATTGAACAGCCCATCGCTGCAGGAAACCGGCAACAGATGGCCCGCCTGTGCAACGAAACACCTGTGCCCATTGCGCTGGATGAGGAACTGATCGGTGTCAACAGCCGCGAAGACAAAGAAGAATTACTGGAAACGGTCCGTCCGCAATATATCGTATTGAAGCCCAGCCTGCACGGCGGGGTTGCCGGTTGTGACGAATGGATTGAGCTGGCAGAGAAACGATCGATCGGCTGGTGGATCACCTCTTATCTGGAATCAAATATTGGGTTGAACGCCATCGCCCAATGGGCTTTTACAAAGCAGCCGGAGACATACCAGGGCCTTGGAACCGGACAACTGTTTACAAATAACATCGATTCCCCACTCGAACTGCGGGGTGAACAACTCTGGTACAATCCGGGAAAAGGGTTCAAGGTAAAATGACAACTTAAAAACTTCTTTATACTTACGACTTACGACTAATAACTTACGACTATTGACGCCCTTCCCTTCCCATATAACCCTCAGTGGCCGGAGTACCCCGGTCAGCGATCTCATCCGGGCCCGGAATGAGGCAACGGGTTGGGAAAAAGAATGGCTGGACTTCCTGACCGAATGGTATGCTCCGGGCGATTCGATCGTTGTGAACACTTCCGGAAGTACCGGAAAACCCAAATCCATTCGCCTGACAAAAGAATTTGCAGCAGCAAGCGCCCGGCGCACCCTCCTTTATTTCGGGTTAAAAGAAAACGACCGCGTATTGCATTGTCTTTCTTCCCGGTATATTGCCGGAAAGCTGATGATTGTCCGCGCGCTCCTGGGTAAGCTCGACCTGTACCCGATCGATCCTGCGTCACACTTCAGCATCTTGGCGAATATGACCTTCCGCTTCGCTGCGATGGTTCCTAACCAGGTCAGCAAGATTCTCGATCAGCAGGATGGTTCGGAAAGGCTGCAACAGATTCAGCAGCTCCTGATTGGCGGAGGCCCCGTACCGTTGTCCCTTCAAAAAAGGCTGTTTTCCCTGTCCACTGCATGCTATTCCAGCTATGCCATGACCGAAACCGCCACGCATATTGCCATCCGGAAGCTAAACGGAGAAGGAGCTGATGAATTTTATCGTTGTATGGAAGGGATCAAGGTGAACCTGTCACCCGATGCCTGCCTGAGGATACACCTTCCCGGAACGGATGAGGAATACCTGCAAACGACCGATCTGGCTGAACTCATGGATGAAAAAACCTTCCGCATCCTCGGCCGCGCTGATCACGTCATTATTTCAGGCGGCATGAAATTCTCGCCCGAGCAACTGGAACAAAAACTCGAAAGCACAATCAGGCAGCCCTTTATGATCAGCTCCCTGCCCGATCCGAAACTGGGCGAAAAAATTGTATTACTGATCGAGGGACCTGAAAATCCGGAAGCCATCCCAACCATAAAAGAACTCTGTCTGCAGCACCTGGACAAATACGAGCAACCCCGGCAAATCCGCTTCATACCCCGCCTCCCCCGCACCCCGAATGGCAAACTATTCAGAGGCACCGGATCATAATTTTTTTTCAGCTTCCGGCGATCTTCTGCCCGCTGTTATTCAATTTTGTAGTTAAAGAAGCCACTGTCTTCGCTCCCGACAAGCAGGTTAAAATACGGATTTCCCGGAGTCAGATAGCCAATCGTAAAAGAGGTATTGCCCTGCAGGGGAAAACCGGAATAAAGCCCTCCCCGGGCGTCGATCAGGTAAATTCTGTTCTCATCACCACAAACAACCCCAATTTTTTTATTAGCCGTCCCAAATGTGTATATCTCCGGATGATGAGACACCGCTGAATCAAATTTACGCTCAAATATTTTCTTTCCCCGATCGGTAAAGGCAAAAAGCTTATTCCCGTCCGCTACGATATAGTCGGTCTTCTTATCGCCGTTAAGGTCCTCAGCCCTGAAAAAATGCCCCTTCCCAAAACCCCCGGCATCGATTGTTTCTGTTTTGCCGTCAAAATACTGCAGATGAACTTTTCCGCCGGTGTCGGTTGTTGCCAAAGCAGCCTGATCAGTCAGAAACAGGCTGTTCCCGGAGTGCTCGAAATGATCCGTCGTTTTTACCCGGATGTTTCCCTGCCGGTCAAGGATATAGGTTTTATACCGGTCTGCACACACCAGATAATCCTGAGTTCCCAGTTTAAAGTACGCAAGCGGATTGGTCACAATTCCATCGGTTCCCTCAAATTTCCATCCGGTAAGACTTTTGCCGTTCCGGTCGTATGCGTAGACTTTCCGGTCTTCTGCAGCAATCAGGTACCTGTAATCGCGGTTGTCTGAATAGTCCAGAACAGCTACTCCGTTTGTAGCCGGAGATTTGAATGCAATTGGAAAATTCGCCACTTTATTGCCATTGCGGTCAATCATGTGCAACTGTTCACGCGTATTAAACAAGTACTGGAGTTTCCCGTTCCGGTAGTGGTCCACCTGGTATACCGGGCTCATGATCTTTCCGGGAAGCTGTACTTTCCACAGCGTCACGCCTTCCTTATTGATCAGATACAGGTTATTCCTGTTGTCCTGCACAATCACCTCCATGTTCTGCATATCCCTGTGGTTGACGACCAACTGAGGCTTAATCGAAATCGTCGAGTCAAGCTTGGTTTGCCAGATAGCCTGAGGCTCTTCCTTTAATACCGGATCATATTTCAAATAGAGGTTATTCAGAAACTCGCCGGCAGCGGCAGAAAATTGCCAGCCCAGACCATAGAATTTGCGCAGGTTTTCTTCATTCTGCTGAACTGCATTCGATGTGACTTCATTCAGGTAAAGGTTCTTGAGGTAGAATGCCTTCGAAAAATTCAGATAAAAATAGAAAGTGGATTTGGATGCCGTCTGCTGACTGAAACCCTGAAAACGAACGTCTTTTTCAAGCGTATCCGATAAAATGAGATCGTGCAAATAATTTTTAAGTGCCGTAATATTGTCTGAGAAGATCAGGTAATTGTCATAGAAGCACAGGTAATTACTTTCGACTGCGGCAAAAGACTCTCCCATTACCAGGGCCGGAAAATTGCCGAAAGGAAATTCATAGATCGTTATTCCCTTATTATTTTGGATCTGATAGCTTGACTGCATTGCTGCCAGGCTTTTTTTATTTGCCTTTGCATACTTTTCGATCATGGGAAGCAATAATTCTTTTGCCAACGACTGTCCTTTCACCTCTGCAACGAAAAAGCGGTTTGACGCAGGTTCATTTTGCGTAACCTGTCCGAATACAATAGCAAACTCCTTCCCGGCTATTTCCTGGAAAAGCGGAATAAACGGTTTCCCGCTGTAATTCTCAAGACCCTTCAAACTGGCTTCTCTCCGGTAAAAGTTACCTTGCCTGCCTTTTAAAAATTCACTGTAATCAAACTGATATTTCTCAAAATCAGACAGGTTTAAAGAAAGAAAGCTGCTTATTCCCGAAGGGATCATCTGCCCCAGGTTGAACCGGTCAGCTTCCTGGTTCCGGAAAATATTCAGGTAATTGTGTTTGGTTGTTTCCGAGAAGCTGAAACCGCCCATTAAAACCTCCGATTCTTTGAGATTGACATCCAGTTCCGTGCGATCGGCAAAGGTTGAAAACAATTGCAATGCCTGTCTGAATGCGGGCGAAACAGCTTTTGATAAAATCTGCTGGATCTTTTCATGGTAAATGAAGACATTAAAATCAGAATCAGATCCTTTTGTATTATAGAGATCCCTGAACCGCTCCTGATCAAGCAGATTCCCGACCGAGATCTGCCGAATAGCTTCTTCAACGAACAAGGCATGCCGGCTTAAAAGAAAGATCCCCCCGTTTTCCGCAAAATGGAATTCAGAGGCCCCTTGACGAAACCGGTAAATATCGACTTCATCGTATGAACGCTTCGTAAGGCTTCCGGCTTCACGTCCTGAATAACCTTCAATGAAATCAATCATTTCAGATTTCTCCGCACGATTCTCCAGGCTCAGTGCGAATAAACAGCCAATGTTATTCTTCCCCTCCGGATTGAATGCGACCAGCACAGGTCTGCCTGCAAGCATGGCCTTTAGCTTGCCGTTTTCCATAACCAATCCCCTGAACCGGTCCATATCGGCCCGGAAAGAATCCAGCCCGGAAATTTCTTTCATCGCAGTCATTAATGGATTCGCTGCTTCCAGTTTCGTTAAAAGAGATTGGATATCGGTAATTTCAATCACCAATGGCGTTTTAACAGGGATCGCTTTGAATGCAGAATTCTCTGTATAGCTTTTCGTCTGGCGTTGCATGAAAAACCAGGCCAGGCCTAACCCGGTGATAACAACAAGAATGATAACGAGTGGGAGAATAATCTTGCGCATAAAACAGGTTTTGTTGCAAAAGTAATAAAAAGCGATTAGCTGTTAGCTGTTAGCCGTTAGTAAAAAACCTAACTAATAGCTAATGGCTAATGGCTCACGGCTTTTTACTAGCTTATACAACTTATCCGACCGGCGTATTTTTTGACCGATCTGCACAGAAAAATACTCTCCTTTTTTGGTTTCCGCGACAGGCTTCAGATCGACCCGGATCTCATTCACTTCGGCTTCCACAACTCCGGTCGTCGGGCCGGTGACCAGAATCTTATCGCCGACCTGCAGATTGCCCGTTTCCATCTTGAATTCCGCCACTCCGATATTTGGAAAATAATTCATCCCGCGCCCCAGGTAAACTTTCCGTTCGGTCGCCATCGATCCGTAATTTCCGCTCCATTCGCCCAAACGTTGCCCCAGGTAGTACCCGTCCCAAAAACCGCGGTTAAAAACCGTACTCAGGCGCTGATCCCAATCCGCTATCTTTTCATCGGTTACCGGACCCTCAAAGTAGGCATCAACAGCTTCACGGTAACACTGAACAACAGTACGGACATACTCCGGTCCCCGTGCCCGCCCTTCAATTTTCAGCACCGAGACCCCGGCATCCAGTATTTTATTCAAAAAGTGGATCGTTTTCAGGTCCTTTGGCGACATGATATATTCGTTATCGATCTCCAGTTCGGCACCGGTTTCCTGATCGGTTACGGTATAAGCCCTGCGGCAGGTCTGCATGCAGTTGCCACGGTTTGCCGAAGCATTCATCTCGTGCAGGCTAAGATAACATTTCCCTGAAACAGCCATGCATAGCGCACCGTGAACAAACATTTCGAGTCTGACCAATTCCCCTTTCGGGCCACAGATATGCTGCTCTCTGATTTGCCGGCTGATTTCTCCGACCCGGCCAAGGTTCATCTCCCTTGCTAAAACCATCACATCCGAAAAACCGGAATAAAACCGGATCGCTTCGATATTGGTGATGTTAACCTGTGTGGACATATGAACCTCCGCCCCAACCGATCGGGCATACATGATCACCGCCAGATCGCCGGCAATGATGGCCGAAACGCCGGCTTCCTTTGCCGCATCAACCACCTTGCGCATTTTCCCCAGTTCATTGTCAAAAATAATTGTATTGAGGGTCAGATAGGTTTTAACGTCCTGTTCATGAGCTCTGGAAGTAATTTCCCGCAAATCGTCCAGACTGAAGTTATTGGACGAACGGGCCCGCATATTGAGTTGCTCAACCCCAAAATAAACCGATCCGGCTCCAGCATGAATGGCGGCAGCCAGCGATTCATATGACCCTACCGGAGCCATAATTTCAACTTCTCTTCTTTCCATCCGGCTTAATTTTGTCCAAAAATAAATTCAATTTTCAGGGCTTCAGCCCGAACCCCCGCGGTAAACAATTTCTCTTCGAAATCCGGGATCCCCTGAGCAAAGCCCGCTATAATCCTTTCAATGCCAGCTTGATCAGTTGCTCCACTTTCAGTTCAGGATTGGACTTAATAATCTTGTCAAGCTCCGTTTCCACGCTCTTCTTCTGAAATCCCAGCATAACCAGTGCAGATAAAGCCTCTTCCCTTGCCGTACCGGCAGAAGCCGTCATCAGGATCTTGTCACTGGCCGGCGATTTCCCGATCTTATCCTTCAGATCAATAATGATTCGCTGCGCGGTTTTGGCGCCAATCCCTTTAATACTTTTCAACAAGTGAACGTTCTCCTCCAGAATCGCTTTGCGGATTTCGTCAGGCAACAAGGACGAAAGCATCATGATCGCCGTATTGGAACCGATACCGCTTACCGAGATCAGCAAACGAAAAAGCTCCCGCTCCCCCTTATCGGCAAACCCATACAACAAATGCGCATCTTCCCGCACTACCTGATGCAGGAACAGCTTAACCTCGTCCTTCCCGCTAAGCCGGGTATAGGTATTCAGGGATATATGAATGAAATATCCTACCGATCCGGCTTCAATCACAGCATTCGCCGGCGTAAGTTCGGCTATGGGTCCACGGACGTACTCAAACATGGGATCAGGAATTAAATAGCAGGTTCATCATCAACAAAATTAACACTTTCGTCAACCTGGTTCGGATTGATCTCAAATTTCTTCAGCGGGTTTTTGCTGATCTCCTTATAGAGCGCCCTGTTTTTATGAATATCAATAGCCAGATATAAGGCTTCCCGGAATGAATCCGGCGAAGCTTTTCCTTCTCCTGCAATGTCAAATGCTGTTCCATGAGCGGGTGAAGTCCTGATGATCGGCAGTCCGGCGGTATAATTGACACCTCTTTCAAAAGAGATCAGCTTAAATGGAGTTAAGCCCTGATCATGGTACATCGCCAGGATCGCATCAAATTTGGAATAATCGCCTGAACCAAAAAATCCATCAGCAGGATAGGGTCCGATAGCCAGTATTCCCTGTTCCTTGGCCTGTTCGATTGCAGGAATAATAATGTCCTTTTCCTCAGAACCCAGCAATCCGCCGTCGCCGGCATGCGGGTTAAGTCCCAACACCGCAATTCTCGGCTTTTTGATACTGAAATCCTGTTCCAGTGAAGCCGCCATGATACGCAGTTTCCTGATAATCGCCTCTTTTGTGATCAGGGATGATACTTTCGAAATCGGCACATGGGTCGTCACCACTCCCAGCTTCATCATCTCACTGACCATGAACATGATGTAGTTGTCTGTATGAAACTGCTCCGCGAAAAATTCCGTATGCCCCGGAAAATTAAATTTCTCACTTTGAATATTGTCTTTGCTGATCGGGCCGGTTATCAGGGCGTCGATGGTCCCTGCTTTCAAATCCTGAACCGCCGCCTCAAGCGCCATGTACGAAGCTTCGCCGGCCACATCCGAAATCTTCCCCAGTTCGACCCGGATGTTGTCATCAATGCAATTAACAATATTGACTTTACGGGAATCCGCCTCAGCGGCATTTCTCACAGCGTTAAAGTTGAATGCCTCCATATTGAGCGCCTTGCGATGGTATGCAGCTACTTTCGGGGATCCGTACACCACAGGAGTACACATCTCCAGAATTCTCGGATCATTTAACGTCTTCATGATCACTTCATAACCAATCCCATTGATATCTCCCTGGGTAATGCCTATTGTTATTTTATTTCTGCTCATTTTTTCAGTTTCTTATTGATGTAGTTCCGCTGACTTTTCCAGTATGACTGAAAATCAGCACAAATTTAATCTTTATATCCGCTTTATCAAAAGTGATTAACTCACGTTGGCCGGAGCTTTTGGCAACGCTTCAGCCAGACATCCGAAAATTCAGCCGCCTGCAATGGTTCAGATGATCACAAAAAGAACGACCAAAAGGATCAACAGCATAAAAATGATCAATTGGCTTCTTACAAAAAGTCCAAGTAATATCAGGATTTCCAATTCTTCAGCATTGGCCGCATAAATCTCGATTTCACCCCTGTCTTTGGACAACAGTTCATGGCTTTGAAAAGTGATTATTTCCTGACCGTTAAATTTCCAGGACCATCGCGACTGCCAAAAATTCTTGATTTCAAGTTCAAAACGCTTTCTGTTAATGACCAGATCACTCCTGGGATTAAACATATTGATCATGATCGTACCTAAAACATCATGACTATTGGCATCCTGAATCTCAAGCCTGGATAAAAAAAATTCACGGTTAAGGATAAAACCGCGTCCGTTGAGGGTTGCAATTGCGTTGGAACTAAAAAAATTATTCCAGCTTATAACCCCAATTTGCTCATTGCCACGGGTAATAACCAAGCGATTCTTAAAAATTCCTTTTGACCAGAGCAACTTTTCCATATGATTATCTTTCAACGAACATGCAAGTTAGGAAATTTACAGCAATTGCTTCAGGTTTTATTTCGAAGATGCCGGATCTGAAATGTTAAAAAAAGCTATGAGCTATGAGCTTTTAGCAGGAAATGTTATTGACTGGTTTTTTACTAACAGCTAACAGCTAATAGCTAACAGCTTACCGGCTATTCACCATCTCCTTCGTCGACAGTAATCCGCAGGCAGCATAGATATCCTGTCCGCGGGAAGCGCGGATGGTCGTTGTGATCCCTTTGGCATTCAGGGCATCTTTAAAATTCTCCAACGATGCTTCGTCAGTTCCCTGCAAAGGCGTATTGGGTATTGGATGGAAACGGATCAGATTGATCCTGCACCTGATCCCGTCAAGAATGCGGGCCATTTCCTTCACATGCCGCGGCGTATCGTTCAACCCGTGGAAAACAATGTACTCGAACGAAACCCTTCGCTGCCGTCCAAATTCCCAGTCCCTGATCCCGGCAAGCACTTCATCGATCGGATAAGCGATCTCTACAGGCATCAGATTCTGCCGTTCATCATGAAACGGGGTGTGAAGGCTGATCGCCAGATGCGCTTCACTCTCGTTCAGGAACCGCACCAATCCCGGAACAATTCCGATGGAAGATACGGTAATCCGTCTTGGACTCATCGCAAATCCCCAGTCACTGGTGAGGATCTGAATACTCTTCAGCACTTCATCCAGGTTATCGAAAGGCTCACCCATGCCCATATAAACGATATTGCTGATCTGCTCCCATTCCGGGATATTCCGGATCTGATTCACGATCTCACCGGCAGTGAGCTGTCCCTGGAATCCTTGTTTCCCCGTCATGCAAAACAAACATCCCATTTTACAACCAACCTGCGAGGATACACAAACCGTTGTTCTGGTCCTTTCCGGGATCATCGCCGTTTCAATATATTTACCCTGAACGGTGGGGAAAAGATATTTTTTTGTTCCGTCTTTGCTTTCCTGAACCCGGGTGTGACCAATTAATCCAAAGGTATACTTTTCATGCAGCGCTTCTCTTGCTTTTTTAGAAAGATTGGTCATCTCATCAATCGATGAGACTGGCTTTTTATACAACCAGTCGGTCAATTGCTTTGCAGTGAACCGGGGAAGTCCCAGCGTTTCGCATATCCCCTGAAGTTCGTCCAATGTCTTTCCAAATAAAGGTTCCTTCACCATGATCGCTGTTTTTGGCAAAGTTAGAAATAAATTTCAGCAACAATATTTTCGTAAGGAATACCCCGCTCAATAAGCAAATCTCTTGCTTCAACAACCATTAGCGCCTTTCCGCACAAATACCAGGGCCGGTCAGAAGGAAGCTGATCCAGGCTTTTCAAATAGGCTGTCACCCTTCCGGGGAATACGCCTTCCGAAGCCTCACGCGAACAGCAACGGCGATAGGCCGGTCCCAGTTCACGCTGCAGTTCCTCCTCAAAATAAAACTGGTTAAGATAACTGACCCCGTGCACCAGAACCTTATTCTGAGCCAGCCCTGACCGGAACATACTGTAAAAAGGAGCAATCCCTGTTCCGGCGGCTATCCACCACGCCGGCCCGCTGTTCCCCTGAAACCCGCCGTAAGGCTGTGTGACAAACACCTTTTCACCCTTTTCCAGTAAAGCCAGACGCGGGGTCAGGGAGCCTCCTTCCTTCACATTAAAAAGGATACGCAGTTCATCTTCCCGGTTTCCGCTGCAAATACTGTAAATACGCGGCGGCGCAATCCGGTCGGCTGCAAGTTTGACAACCTGACCGGGAATAAAGTCAAAGCGGCGCTTTACGGAAAGTAAAAAAACGCCGGGAGAAACCGCTTCATTCCCGATCACGGTCTCCTCAAACAATTCACGCTCTTTGCGGACATATTCCTCAGCCTTTGCCATTGCTCAATCTGCTTTCCCACTAAACGAAACAGCAGCAATATAGTTCACGCTCACTACTCACTACTCGCTACTCATTCCTCACAACTTTTTCACTACTTTTACCTCGTTAAAGAAAGTACTCATGCAATGTATCCTGCGGTTCTTAATGAAAATTTTGAGCTGGGTCCTGCTGATCCCGGTATATTTCTACAAATATGCCCTTTCACCGCTCATCCCGGCTTCCTGCCGGCACATTCCCACCTGTTCCCAATATGCCATAGAAGCCATCAAAATCCATGGCCCGTTTAAAGGGTTTTGGCTGGCCACTAATCGCATAATCCGCTGCAATCCCTGGGGAACCCACGGTTATGACCCCGTTCCGCCAAAAGGAACGATCAGGATAAAACCATTGCGGCTGAAAAAAAAAGCGCAGCACCCTGAAACAAAGAAATGAATCAGGGGTTACATGATGGACTCGTTATTTTTTATCTTTGATTGACAAATCCAAACAGATGAAGATAGTTATTCTATTTTTTTTGATCATGATCGGTTTTGGCTGTAATACGAAGCCTTCAGACGGCAAAATGACCATTTCAGTCACGATTCTTCCCCAAAAATACGTTGTCGGAAAAATTGCAGGCGATCTCGTTCAGGTCGATGTCCTGGTTCCGCCGGGTGCAAGTCCTGAGCTTTATTCCCTGATGCCTTCCCAGATGAAAAAATTATCCCGGTCGGCAGCATGGCTTCGCATTGGTAAAATTGGTTTTGAGGAAAGCTGGATCGACAAGATCAGGCAAAGTACGCCGTCACTCCGGATCTTCGATACATCGGTCCAGGCAGACTGGATTGCGGGAGAAGAAGAACATGGCGAACACGTCCATTTGCATGGAATTGATCCGCACATCTGGTCAGCTCCCGGCGAAGTAAAGAAAATCGCTACCGAAACGTACAATGCCTTAATTACGCTTCTTCCTGAAAAAAAGGAAATTCTGGAACGCAATTACGAATCGTTCCTGAAGGAGATTGACCTGCTCGACCAGGAGCTCAAAAGTCAGCTCGATCCGCTTGAGAACAGGAAATTCGTCATCTTTCATCCCGCACTGACGTACTTTGCCCGGCAGTACAAGCTGGAACAAATTGCGCTGGAAGTTGACGGGAAAGAACCTTCACCCAGGTATATGCGTTCATTGATTGAAAAGGCCAAATCAGAAAACATTCGTGTGATCTTTATTCAAAAGGAATTTGATGCAGAAAACGCACGGCAGCTTGCAAAGGAAATTAACGGGGAAGTTATTCAGATTGACCCCTTGAGTGAGCAATGGGATCAGCAATTACGGGAGATTGCCAAAAAAATTGCGGCCTCATCACCTCAATAAAGCCGGACTTCCGGTCCTGATACTTGTATCTCGTTACCTGATACTAAAAAATGAAGAAACTGGTCGAAATAAAAAATCTCAGCGTTAGCTATGATGCAGAAGTGGTGCTCAGAGAAGTTAACCTGGAAATCCATGAAAAAGACTTTCTGGGCATGATCGGCCCCAACGGAGGTGGTAAAACAACGCTGATCAAAACCTTGCTTGGCCTGGTCAAACCGTTGGAGGGAAAGATCATTTTTCATATTCCCGCGAGCAAAATCGGTTATCTCCCGCAGATCAACCAGATCGATAAGCGCTTTCCGATCCGGGTGCTGGATGTGGTGCGCTCCGGGAAAGCGGATAGTCAGCATTTCAGCTTTTTAAAAAGTGCACAGGCCGAGATCAATCGTGCAGAAGCTTTACTTCAGGAAATGGGGATCATTCACCTGAGGAACAAGGCTATCGGCGAACTATCAGGCGGGCAGATGCAACGGGTTTTTCTTTGCCGCTCCCTGATGAATGACCCGGAACTACTGATCCTGGATGAACCTGATTCGTTTGTGGATAACCATTTCGAAAACGAGCTATACGGTAAGCTGAGGGATTTAAACGAGCGGATGGCCATTGTCCTGGTGTCGCACGATGTGGGAACCATTACCTATTACGTTAAAACAATCGCCTGTGTCAACACGCATTTGCATTACCATCCTGACAATAAGATCACTTCCGAACAGTTAGCCTCCTATAACTGTCCGTTACAGATTATCACACATGGAGACATTCCTCATACGGTATTGAAGTTACACGATAATCAGGACCAGCATGGGCACACTCATTGACTTATTTACATACGATTTTTTTCTACATGCCTTCTGGGCATCCCTTTTCAGTGCCATCAGTTGTGGTCTGATCGGAACCTATATTGTTTCCCGGCGCATTGTCTTTATCAGCGGCGGCATCACCCATGCTTCATTCGGGGGCATCGGCATTGGCTATTTTTTAGGATTAAACCCGCTTTTAGGCGCAGCAGTCTTTTCCGTTCTGTCAGCGCTGGGGATCCAGTTTTTCACACAAAAAGGAAAATTAAGAGAAGATTCGTCCATTGCAATCTGGTGGTCACTGGGTATGGCCATTGGTGTCATTTTCATTTATCTGTCACCGGGATATGCTCCAAACCTGATGAGCTACCTGTTTGGAAGCATCCTGACTGTATCAGCTACCGAAATCTGGCTGATGGCTTCCCTCTCCCTGGTGCTGATCATTTTTTTCCTGATGATGTACCGCACAATTCTGTATGTTGCTTTTAATGAAGAATTTGCAAGGGCAACGGGACTGCCGGTCAACCGGATCAATTACCTGCTCATCAGCCTGATCGCGATTACGATCGTCCTCAATATCCGGGTAGTGGGAATTATTCTGATCCTTTCATTGCTTACAATTCCCCAGGCTACAGCCAACCTGTTCACCAACGATTTTAAACACATGATGTTTCTGTCGGTCATTTTTGCCTTTCTGGGCTCCTTCAGCGGATTATTGATTTCGTTTTTTGCAGACATCCCATCAGGAGCATCGATTATTTTTACGCTGGTAGCGCTCTTCGGGCTAATGAAATGGCTTAGCATCCTCCTCATTAAAAGACAAAAAGCAACAATTCCTTAACGATGCCATTGATTATAAAAACAAAGCTTTTAACTAACTTGCGTGCCAAAATGATTAACCATGCGTAGGCTGTCTGTCAGATTTTCATTCGTGTTTGTGTATGGCACAATCATGCTCGCTTCATTTGCACTCCTGATCGTTTTTGCATCATCATCCGGCTTTGCCCAAAACCGGCGGGAAATCAGCATTCCTGATATTCTCGGCTACAAAACCTTAAAATGTGATTTCCATATGCATACCATCTTCTCCGACGGCGACGTCTGGCCGACCGTAAGGGTGCAGGAAGCGTGGAGTGATGGCCTGGATGTCATTTCCATTACCGATCATATCGAATACCGTCCGCATTCACAGGACATCGATGCCGATCAAAACCGGGTTTACGAGATTGCCAAGCCACTGGCCGACCAGATTGGGATCATCCTGGTAAAAGGCGCTGAAATTACACGAAAAATGCCTCCGGGGCATTTAAATGCACTGTTTTTAAAAAATGCCAATTTAATTGAACGGGAAGACTGGTGGGAAGCCTGCGTCGAAGCTCGTGAACAGGGAGCTTTCATCATTTGGAATCATCCCGGATGGAAAGAACAGCAAACTTCAACCCGCTGGTGGCCCGAACACACCCGTCTGGCCACGGCAGGGATACTGAAAGGTATTGAAGTGTTTAATGCCAACGAATATTATCCCGAAGCGTTAAAATGGGCCGATGAAAAAAGTCTCACCATTTTTGCAAATTCAGATATCCATACGCCTGCAGGAATGACTTACGACCGGGAACGAAAGCATCGTCCGGTAACGCTGGTTTTTGCAACGGAAAAAACAGAAGAGGCCATCAAACAGGCCCTCTCCGAACGACGCACGGCAGCCTGGTTTGGCGACTCCATCGTTGGCGAACGCCGGTTCCTCACCCCCTTGTTTATGAATTCCATCCAGGTACGGAATACGCAGACCCGCCTGCAGAACAATGAAATCAAGACCATTAGCATCTTCAACGACAGCGATATTACCTATCAATTGAGGAAACGGCAACCCTCCGTTGGTTTCTCCGCTCCGGGCAACCTGACCCTTGAGGCTCATCACACCGTGACAATCGATCTTGAAGGAACTTCAGATGAAGTAGCCCAGATGGCCGTTCTGAAGATGTTTTATGAAGTCCGGAATCTGATCACCACGAAAGGAGAATGGCTCCCGGTCAACATTGATGTCCCAAACAAATAGCCAGAAAGCTGTGAGCAATGAGCCGTGAGTTTAAACCCCGGTCGTTCAAATTTCAGCCTGCATTTCGCAGCCATGCCTGGAGGTGAAACCCGACTTTACAATTTATTAATATTAAAAAATTTGCAATTCAATTAAAAAATTTATTCTTTTACAAATTCAAAGTGAAATTATAAATACAATATGGCTTCCGTGGTGGGGTCTTCTGTTAAGAAGAAAAGGCCATATTGGTATTTTTAAAAATATAAACATGAGTACATTGATGACAAAAACATGGTGGTGGCGCGATAACTTTTCACATACCCGTGGAGAGAAGTAGCAGTCATGCCCAGTCATGAATGAAAAAGCGGCTTATCGGACACGGTAAGCCGCTTTTTTTATGCCAAAAATTTAAAAAACAAAACATATGAACCCATTTCCTGTAAAAGTAAACATGAAGAAAATCCTGGCAGACACGCTTACCCCCGTGAGTGTTTACCTGAAATTCCGGGAGTTGTTCCCCTGTTCCATCCTGCTGGAAAGCTCCGATTATCACGGACATGAAAACGCCTGGTCATTTATCTGCATCAAACCTTTGGCTTGCTTTACCGCCGATCAGGGAATGATGACCCTCGAACAGAAAGGAAAACCCGATCAAACCATACCCATTTCTGATCAGCATACGGTGGCCGGTGAATTAAACGCCTTTTTCAGGTCATTCGAACTTTCAGGTGAAGGCGCCTCCGCTCCTGCAAACGGCCTATTCGGGTACCTGAGTTACGATTCCGTGAAATACTTTGAAAAGATCGACATTCAAAGATCGAACGAAAAGCAGGCGTATGCAATCCCCGAGGTAAAATATTGCTTCTATAAGTATATCCTGGCTATCGATCACCATAAAGATATGATTACGCTGATCGAGAACCTTCCGGAGGGTGAAGCAGCCGAAATGAATCAGATCGAGTCGCTTCTGCGTAATCTTTCCTTCCCGGTCACCCGCTTCAGCATGGAAGGTGACGAAAGCTCCAACATCACCGACGGGGATTACCGCTACATGGTCAGCAAAGGGAAAGAACACTGTCAGAGAGGTGATGTATTCCAGATCGTTTTATCGCGGCAGTTCTCGCAGGGCTTCGCCGGCGACGAATTTAATGTTTACCGCGCCTTACGCTCGGTGAACCCGTCTCCCTACCTCTTTTTCTTTGATTACGGCGATTTCAGGATCTTTGGATCCAGCCCTGAAGCAGAGCTGCGGATTAAGAAAAACAGAGCCATCATCAATCCAATTGCGGGGACCTTCCGCCGCAGTGGAAACGATGAACAGGATAAGGTACTTGCCGAGAAATTATGCGCCGATCCCAAAGAGAATGCCGAACATGTCATGCTGGTCGATCTGGCCAGGAACGACCTGAGCCGGAATGCTGAAGATGTCCGTGTCGACAGCTTTCGGGAGGTCCAGTATTTTTCACATGTTATCCACCTGGTTTCAGAAGTCTCAGGCCGGTTACCCGATGACGCAAACATGGTCGCCGTTCTGGGAAACTCATTTCCCGCAGGAACCCTGTCAGGCGCACCAAAGCATATGGCCATGAAACTGATCGACCGTTACGAGAACCAGCGCCGGAGTTACTACGGAGGCACCATCGGCTTTTTAGGATTCGATAACAGTCTGAACCACGCCATTATGATCCGCTCTTTCCTGAGCAAGGGGAACCGTCTCTGGTATCAGGCCGGGGCCGGGATTGTAGCCGCTTCCGACGAAGAAAATGAACTTCAGGAAGTCAACAACAAACTGGCAGCCTTGAAAAAGGCCCTGGAAATAGCGAAAGAAGTTTAAAAATACCAGACTACCAGACTACCAGACTATCAGACAATCAGATATTCAGACAGTCTGATAGTCTGAAAATCTGAAAATCCGAGAATCTGAAAATCCGAGAATCTGAAAATCCGAGAATCAATTTTACAATTTTTACGATGAAAATAGCTGTTATAGACAATTACGATTCATTCACATACAACCTGGTACACGCGATCAAAAAGATATCAGGCTTGCCTGTTGATGTTTTCCGCAACGATGAACTTGAACTCGAAGATCTTGAGCAATATGACAAGATCGTTCTCTCTCCCGGGCCGGGAATCCCGGAAGAAGCAGGCCGGCTGCTGGATATCATCCGGGAGTACGGTCCTAAAAAAAGCATACTTGGCGTGTGCCTCGGCCACCAGGCCATTGGCCAGGCTTTCGGAGCTAAACTCACCAATATGCCGCACGTCCTCCATGGCATTGCAAGCACGGTCACCCAAACCAAACCCGACCAAATCCTGTTTGAAGGTGTACCCAGACTGTTTGAAGCAGGGCGTTACCATTCATGGATCGTCGATCAGGATGGTTTTCCAGATAATCTTGAAGTGACCAGCCTGGACGAAAACGGGTTGATCATGTCAATGAAACACCTGCAATATGATGTACGGGGAGTCCAGTTCCATCCCGAGTCGGTATTGACACCGTGTGGCGAAAAGATCATCAGCAACTGGCTGAAAAGTCACAGTCAGATTGCCAGATAGTCAGACTACCAGACGACCAGACTATCAGACTGTCAGACTATCAGATAGTCAGACAATCTGAAAATCTGACAATCTGACAATCCGAATTACTTACGACTTACTACTATTAATTTTATCAGCGATGAAAGAAGTATTAACCTTTTTAACTGCAAAAAATACCCTGGATGCCGTACAGGCTCAGCAAGTATTTACAGCGATCGCTTTGGGCAAATATTCAGACGCAGAAGTTGCCGCATTCATCACCATTTACCTGATGCGTCCGATCACGGGCGCCGAGTTGTCCGGATTTCGGCAGGCCCTGCTTGATCTTTCGGTCAGGCTCGATTTTTCAGATTTCAATACAATTGATGTTTGCGGAACCGGAGGTGATGAAAAAAACACATTCAATGTATCGACTTTATCTGCTTTCGTGCTGGCAGGAGCAGGGGTTAAAGTGGCCAAGCATGGCAATTATGCCGCGTCGTCCTCCTGCGGATCATCGAATGTGCTGGAATACTTTGGATATCGGTTCACCACCGATGAAGACCGGCTGAAAAAGGAACTGGATCAGACTAATATCTGCTACTTACATGCTCCTCTTTTTCACCCGGCACTGAAAAATGTGGCTCCTGTCCGTAAAGCGCTAAAGATAAAAACCTTCATGAATATGCTTGGCCCCATGGTCAATCCCAGCCGGCCTAAAAATCAAATGGTCGGTGTTTACAATGCTGAGGTCATGAGCCTGTTTCATGAAGTGCTCCGGGAAACACCCGTCAACTATACGATCCTTCACAGCGAGGATGGTTATGATGAAATCTCCCTGACAGGCCCTTTCCGCTTTATTTCCAATACCGGTTCCGGGAAACTCGATCCCAAAGACCTGAACATGAAGCAACTGAAAGCCGAAGACCTCTTTGGCGGAAAAACAATTGAGGAAGCGGCCTCCATCTTTTTTCATGTACTGAACGGAAGCGGGACCGAGGCTCAGCATCAGGTCGTTATCGCCAATTCCGCCCTCGCGCTTAAAACCATTAACCCATCAAAAGACCTGGCGTCGTGTATCGAAGAAGCAGCGGATTCGCTCTATGGCAAACATGCCCTGACTGCTTTCAAAAAGCTTACAGAACAGACCATTTAACAAATAAGTGCATATAAACAGTTTGATACCTGATACTTTATTACGATGACAATCCTCGACGAGATAAATGCCCATAAACGGGTCGAAATAGCCGATGCGAAAAGGAAAGCCGGCCTGGCTGATCTGAAGAACTCCCATCTGTTCACCCGGGCAACGAATTCGCTCAAAGGGGCCTTAAGGGAACCGGGAGCCAGCGGAATTATCGCCGAATTTAAAACAAAGTCCCCTTCAAAAGGAGTAATTAACAGTACAGCGGATGTGATGATCGTCACCTCCGGTTATGTTGCTGCAGGAGTTTCAGGCCTGTCCGTGCTCACAGACAATCATTTCTTTGGCGGGTCCTTAGCTGATCTGGTAAACGCCCGCGAAGCCAACCCATTGACTCCGGTCCTTCGTAAGGATTTCATTCTGGATCCTTATCAGATTTATGAGGCCAAAGCTTGTGGCGCCGACCTGATCCTGCTCATCGCGGCAAGCCTGACCAAGGATGAAATGCTGGTACTGGCGCGAACAGCCAGGGAACTGGGACTGGAAGTCCTGGCTGAATTCCATACCGAAGCAGAACTGGAAAAACTGAATCCTTTAATCGATATCGTTGGCGTAAATAACAGGAATCTGAAAACATTTGAGGTCGATCTGGAAATTTCCGTCCGCCTGGGCAGCCTGCTTCCTGAAAAATTTGTACGGATCTCGGAAAGCGGACTTTCGACAGCCGAAAACATTCGCTACTTGCGGAAAGCCGGTTTTGAAGGATTCTTAATGGGGGAGAATTTCATGAAGACCCCCGACCCGGCCCGGGCCTGCAAACAGTTCATCGGGGAGATCGGAGAATTCACAGCTCACGGCTCACGACTTTCTGTTAAAGTCTGCGGAATGCGTGATCCCGAAAACATCAACCAGGTAAGTCAGGCCGGTCCCGATTTCATCGGATATATTTTTCAGCCGGAATCTTCCCGCTATGTGGGAAAAGAGCCTGATCCTTCCATTTTTGAGCAGGTTCCGTCATCCATCGTAAAAGTCGGGGTTTTCGTGAACGAAAAACCGGGATCACTCCTTCAGCTCTGCCGGCAATACGGTTTGCCGGCCGCACAATTACACGGGAATGAAACCCCCGCCTTTTGTCAAACACTGAAGGAAAACAACCTCACGGTCATCAAAGCGTTTTCCCTGCACGAAACGTTCGACTTCAACCAGCTAAAAGACTATCTGACGGCAGTCGATTACTTTCTTTTCGACACCAAAGGAAATCTCCGGGGGGGCACCGGCACTAAATTTGACTGGAAAATTCTGGAGCGGTATCCTTTCGATATCCCCTTTTTCCTCAGCGGAGGAATCAGGCCCGCAGATACAGCAGAACTAAAAAAACTGAAACACCCTCAACTGTTCGCGATCGATATTAACAGCGGTTTTGAAACAGCTCCGGCATTAAAAGATGCCGGAGCCGTGGGAAAGTTTATGGAAGAAATAAGCGTTTAGACACAAGACAGACGGTCAGATATTCAGACAATCAGACAGTCTGAAAATCCGAAAATCCGAGAATCAATTTTTCAATTTTCAAAATATGAAACGAACATGTTGCTTCACAACGCCCAAGGGTATGATAATAATTTTCAGCAACATGGAGTTCCATACTGCCATTAAAAAAAAATTATTATAGTATGAACTATCAGGTTAACAAAAAAGGTTATTACGGAGAATTTGGCGGAGCCTACATTCCCGAGATGATGTATCCCAACATCGAAGAGTTAAAGGAAAAGTACATGTCGGTCATCAACTCATACAATTTCAGACAGGACTTTATCGAACTGCTGAAACATTATGTAGGACGGCCTTCTCCCTTGTATTATGCCAAACGGATGTCTGAATATTATCAGAGCCACATCTATTTGAAACGGGAGGATCTGAACCATACCGGTTCCCATAAGATCAACAACACAATCGGACAGATCCTGCTCGCCCGCGCTTTGGGGAAAAAACGGATCATTGCTGAAACCGGCGCAGGACAGCACGGATTGGCCACAGCCACGGTTTGCACCCTGATGAATATGAAATGCATCGTCTATATGGGTGCACTCGATGTGCAGCGTCAGTCTCCCAATGTCAAAAAGATGCGGATGCTCGGAGCCACGGTCATTCCGGTCGAATCGGGGAACAAAACCCTCAAGGACGCTACAAACGAAGCCATGCGCGACTGGATCAATAACCCCGTCGATACCCATTACATCATCGGATCGGTTGTCGGCCCCCATCCCTTCCCCGATATGGTCGCCCGGTTCCAGTCGGTGATCAGTGAAGAAATTAAATGGCAGCTCGACGAACAAACGGGCCGGGAACTGCCAACACGGGTAATTGCCTGCGTAGGCGGAGGAAGTAACGCCGCAGGCGCCTTTTATCATTTTCTGGACCACGAACAGGTGGAACTGATCGGCGTTGAAGCCGCCGGAAAAGGAATTCATACCGGCGAATCGGCCGCTACGCTTACGCTTGGAAAACCCGGCGTCCTGCACAGCTCCCGTTCCTATGTCATGCAAACGGAAGACGGGCAAATCGTTGAGCCTTATTCCATTTCCGCGGGACTTGATTATCCCGGCATCGGCCCCATGCATTCCAACCTGTATACCACCAAACGCGCCAGATACCTGTGGGCAACCGACGAGGAAGTACTGGAAGCCGCATTGCAACTGACACAATTGGAAGGGATCATTCCGGCCCTGGAATCAGCTCATGCATTGGCCGCACTGAAAAAGATCAAACTAAAGCCGGAAGATGTTACCGTTGTCAACGTCTCCGGAAGGGGTGACAAAGACATGGAAACCTATTTAAACTATTTTAATTACTAAATCTTCCGGTCTCCGGTCTCCTTTAAAAACTTCTTCATCATGAACGTACAAAACAGAATCAATCAACTTTTCCTGGATAAGAAGAACGATATCCTTTCCGTATACTTTACAGCAGGATACCCCAAAGTGAATGACACAACAACGATCATCCGCGAACTCGAGAAGAACGGTGCAAACCTCATCGAGATCGGAATGCCATTTTCCGATCCGGTGGCCGACGGCCCGGTCATTCAGCACAGCAGTCATCAGGCCCTTCAAAACGGGATGAGCATTAAAAAGCTTTTTGATCAGCTTCATGGAATCCGCCAACAGGTCAGGATCCCGCTGATCCTGATGGGGTATCTGAACCCGGTGCTTCAGTTTGGCATGGAAAATTTCTGTCTGAAGTGCGCGGAAACGGGTATCGACGGACTGATCATTCCCGATCTTCCGCTGGATGTGTACCAGGAAGAATTCAGGGAGGTATTTGAAAAATACAAGCTGCATAACATTTTGCTGATTACCCCCCAAACATCCGAAAAGCGCCTGCACGAAATTGATGAAGCCTCAAACGGGTTCATTTATATGGTTTCGAGCTCTTCAACAACCGGGGTAAAAAATAAGGTTTCCGATTTCCATTCCGATTATTTTGAACGGATACAAAAAATGCAGTTAAAAAATCCCCGGCTCATCGGATTTGGCATATCGAACCGGGAAACTTTCGAAAATGCCTGTCGTTATGCGCAGGGAGCCATCATCGGAAGCGCCTTTGTAACGGCTTTGGCAGGCGAAGCTACCCTCGAAGAAAAAATAACGGGCTTTGTCAACTCGCTGCTCACCCCCTGAATGGCCGATTCAGTTTATTACAGATCAGTTACCGCTGTTAAATTCTGTTAAGTTATATTTTTCAGCATACTAATTCCGGTTTTCTGTTGTTATCTTAGTAGTGAAAACATTAAACGTTCAAAAGCCATGTTAGAATACGCAAAAGTGATTTTACCCAAGATTTCCTTCAGTAAAGATTTGTTTCGCAAGGAACTTAAAAAGTGTGTAAACTGGGTGGAAGAACCCGGAGAACTGGACGAGCTGATCAAGTGGTGTACTGCAAAGTTCGGGAAACTTTATCCCGAAATACTGGATGAAGTGTTTTCAACAAACGCTGCATAGAGACAGTCTTAAAAAAAAAGGGCCGGCAAATTGCCGGCCTTTTTTTGTCATCCGCATTTCGATGATCCGCAATCGTTGCAGGTCAGGCAACCTTCCTGATAGATCACGTTTCTCGATCCGCATTCCCCGCACATGGAACCATCAGCAATGGTCCCGTTCGGAATATACTTTTTAAGCGCACGGGCCACACCGGCTTTCCAACTGTTAATCGTATCATTGTCGAGCTGCAGGCTCGTTACAGTATCCACAACCTTATGGATCGGCATCCCATGCCGCAAAACGCCTGAAATCAGCTTGGCATAGTTCCAGAACACCGGATTGAATTTATAGGACAGTCCCTCGATGGTCGTTTTATAACCATGCTTATTGGTATACTGGAAATCATATCTTGAGTTTCCTTCCTCATCCCGGTTTTTGATGATTTTTCCGCGTGTAACGGAACGGGGCAGCAAAATCCCGTCCTCATCATCCTGTAACCCGGTAAAGATCTCGTAAGGCTTTTCATCGATCAGTCCGATAAAAGCCACCCATTTATCCCTGCTGTTCTGGAAACGGACCACGTCAGCATCCAGTTCTTCAGGACGTTTGGTCGGAAATTTATTGGTGACGTTCCTTTCTTCAGCCTTACTGGTTACCAGCACGCCCGAACGCGAGCCGTCCCGGTATACCGTAACGCCTTTGCATCCGCTCTTCCAGGCTTCGAAATAGAGGCCCCCGACCAGATCTTCTTCCACATCACCCGGCAGGTTAATCGTCACACTGATGGAGTGATCAACCCATTTCTGGATTCTTCCCTGCATCCTGACCTTGTTCAGCCAGTCCACATCGTTCGATGTTGCCTTATAATAAGGTGACTTGCTCACCATTGCATCCAGCTCTTCCTGGGTATAGTTTTTCCTGACTTCATACCCGTTTGTTTTCATCCAGACGACAAATTTATGATGAAAAACAATGTATTCCTCCCAGCTATCCCCTACTTCATCCACAAAATCAATCCGCACTTCCTTGTCGTTCGGGTTCACTTTACGGCGACGTTTATACACAGGCATAAAAACAGGCTCAATCCCCGAAGTGGTCTGGGTCATCAGGCTGGTCGTTCCGGTAGGCGCAATCGTCAGCAAGGCGATATTCCGGCGCCCGTACCTGGTCATTTCCTGGTACAGCTCCTCATCTTCCTTCCGGATCCGGTTGATCATCGGGTTATTTTTTTCACGCTCGGCATCATAGATCGTAAAAGCGCCGCGCTCTTTGGCCATGGTAACCGATGAACGGTAAGCTTCCACGGCCAGGGTTTTATGGATCTCTTCACTGAAGTCGGTCGCCTCATCAGACCCGTAGCGCAACCCCAAACCAGCCAGCATATCTCCTTCGGCCGTAATACCCACACCCGTCCGGCGGCCTTCGCGCGCCCGGGTCTGGATCTTTTCCCACAGACGGCGTTCCGCATGTTTAATTTCTTCACCTTCCGGATCGGCGTCAATCTTTCCGATAATGGCATCGATCTTTTCAAGCTCCAGGTCAATGATATCATCCATCAGACGCTGGGCATAAGCCACATGTTCCCTGAACTTCTTAAAATTGAACCGGGCTTCCGGTGTAAACGGCTTATCGACGTACGAATACAGATTGATGGCCAGCAACCGGCAACTGTCATACGGACATAGCGGGATCTCTCCGCAGGGATTGGTCGACACCGTCTTGTAGCCCAGGTCAGCGTAACAATCCGGAACCGATTCACGGATGATGGTATCCCAGAAAAGAATGCCCGGTTCAGCCGATTTCCAGGCGTTATGAACAATCTTCCCCCATAACCGCCGGGCATCCGTATCCCGGGTGTAAATGGGATGATCCGAATCGATCGGGTATTGCTGATGATAAGTCTCTTCTTTTTCAACAGCCTTCATAAAGTCATCGTGGATCTTGACCGACACATTGGCGCCCGTTACCTTTCCCTGTTCCAGCTTGGCATCAATGAATTTTTCAGAATCAGGATGCTTAATCGAGACCGAAAGCATCAGCGCTCCCCGCCGCCCGTCCTGCGCCACCTCCCGGGTAGAATTGGAGTAACGCTCCATGAACGGAACAATACCGGTTGAGGTCAAGGCCGAATTCTTTACAGGCGATCCTTTGGGACGAATATGCGAAAGATCGTGCCCGACACCACCCCGTCTCTTCATCAGTTGTACCTGTTCCTGGTCAATTTTCATGATACCGCCGTAGGAATCAGAATTACCTTCGTTTCCAACGACAAAGCAGTTGGAAAGGGAGGCAATTTGAAAGTCGTTCCCGATACCAGTCATGGGTCCGCCCTGAGGAACAATGTATTTGAAATCCTTTAACAACTGATAGATCCGTTGCTCGTCCATCGGATTTTTGTACTTCTGCTCAATCCGGAAGATCTCTCTGGCCAAACGCCTGTGCATGTCATCAGGTGTCTTTTCAAAGATATTCCCGTACGAATCTTTCAACGCGTACTTGTTTACCCAAACCCGGGCAGCAAGATCATCCCCGTTGAAATATTTTAACGTCTCCTGGTACGCTTCGTCCTGAGAATAGCTTTTACTCCCTGTTTGGGGATCTGTAGCAACATTTTTTAAAGTCATAATAAAAAAATTAAAATCGTCTATGATTCAACTGACTGTTTTCCCGAACCTAAGCCAGTCGCTTTCCCTGTGAATTAGTCTATGCAAGATAACACCCTCTGTCAAGAAAGTAAATACTTCTTTGATGATTGTTTTAAAAAGTTATCAACTTTAGGTTGTTATTTATCTATTAATCAATTATATAGTTTTATTTTTTTGACAAAAAATTACCAAAAAATAAAACTTTATAAAAAAATAAACACAAAAATGAGCGGAAAGTTTATAAAAAAGTGAGGCGAATTTGTTATGTTACGAACAGATCTCAATTAAGTTTCAATAATTGTCAGTTGTTAAAAACTTTTTCGATCACCAGTTGGGTGGCTCCCACATTTTCAGACATGAACTGATTGCATTTCTCCGCAATCTCATTCAACAATCGGTCATTCCCAATCACGTGATCCAGTTTTTCTGCAAGCTCCTGTTCATCCGCAACAGGAAAGGCCAGACCACGATTCGCCAGCTCAACTGCTTCCCCGAACCGGAGATAATTGGGCCCGAACAGCACCGGGATGTGGTAGATGGCCGCCTCAAGGGTATTGTGGATCCCCACCCCAAATCCGCCCCCGATATAAGCCAGGTCAGCATAACGGTATACGCTCGACAGCACACCAATACTGTCGATCACCAGGATCCTGAACTGATGAACATCATCTCCCGCGGCTGAATAACGTACCGCCTTTTCAGGAAGAAGCTCCAGCAATCGCCTGATGTTGGATTCTTTCACTTCATGAGGAGCAAAGATCATTTTAACCTGCTTATTCCTTTCCAGGTATTTCGCCAGAATCGCTTCATCCGGAGCCCATGAACTTCCGGCAACGATCAAAAAAGCATCTCCTTTGAACTTTTCGATCAGCGGCAGGTCCTTGCGGTTTGAAGCAATTTCCGCAACCCGGTCAAAGCGGGTATCGCCCGTAATGGTCGAATTCTTCAGTCCGGCCTGTTCAAGCAGGCGGGCTGACTCCTGATTCTGCACAAAGAAATGATCGACATGCGAAAGAATATTCCTGTACCAGTTCGCCCGCGGCCCTTTTTGAAAAAACAACTGACCCCGACGGAAGATGCCTGAAACAATGTAAAGGGGAATCTGCTGTCTGCTCAATTCAAAAATGTAATTCTTCCAGTATTCATATTTAATGAAAAAAACTTTCTCCGGTTTTACCAGTTCCACAAACCAGCGGGCATGTGCCTTTGTATCGGAAGGAAGATAGCAGATATAATCGGCCTGTGCGTAGTTTTTCCGGATCTCATAGCCGGAAGGGGAAAAGAAGGTCAGCAGAACCCTGTATTGCGGATATTGCTTTTTAACCGACTCAATAAGCGGACGACCCTGCTCAAATTCACCCAGCGAAGCGCAATGAACCCAGATCAAAGGCCGGTCATGACTGACATTTTCCGACAAATAACGGAAGACATTCTTCCGCCCCCGGTACCAGAAACGTGCTTTCTCGCTAAAAGGGGCGGCCACAGCCGCAGCCAGTTCATACAGGCGAATGCCCAGTTGATAGATCAGGTCCATAGCATCAGATAAAAGAGGGATAAAAGTAAAAAAAATAGTCATAAGTACCCAGTCGTAAGCACTGAGTAAGGAATAAGCACTTAAAATATCGACTCCCTGAACCCTCCTACTACTTACGACTAACGACTTACGACTCACGACTCACGACTAAAATACCCTTCATCCTTTGGAAGCCCCGGAACCATCGACGCGGCAACCGCCAGGCGGTCACAACATTCATTCTCCGGGATCTCGGCATGACCCTTTACCCAAACGAAACGAACCTGATGTTTTTCATAGACCTTCAAAAAACGCAACCAAAGGTCCATGTTCTTCTTGTCCTTGAATCTTTTCTTTACCCATCCCCGGAGCCATCCCTTTTCAACCGCATCGACCACATATTTGGAATCGGAATAAACAGTAACCTGGCAGTTCTCCGCCTTTAATGCTTCAAGTCCGGCGATAACAGCCATGAGTTCCATCCGGTTATTGGTCGTATGCTGAAATCCGGCCGACAACTCTTTCCGGTGAGGCCCCGAAAGCAGCACCACCCCGTATCCGCCGGGGCCGGGATTTCCCCGCGCCGCTCCGTCAGTATATATGGTAACGATGGGAAAAGCCATAAGAAGCTCTTAGCTGGCTGTTAGTACTAAAAAACATAACTCATAGCTATTAGCTCATAGCTCATAGCTAACAGCTAATAGCTATGAGCTTTACAGAATCAGCATCGCGTCACCGTAAGTTCCAAACCGGTATCCGTCCTTGATCGCCTTTCGGTATGCTTCCATCACGAAATCATAGCCGCCAAATGCAGCAACCATCATCAAAAGTGTGGACAGCGGCAAGTGAAAATTGGTGACCATACTGCTGGCCACACTGAAATCATATGGGGGGAAAATAAACTTATTGGTCCATCCTTCAAAAGGTTTTAACATACCCTGGGTCGATACCGAACTTTCAAGCGTACGCATCACTGTGGTCCCCACAGCACAAACGTTCCGCTTATTGAGCCTGGCTTCATTGACCACATCACAGGCTGCGTCCGTAATCCAGATCTGCTCCGAATCCATTTTATGCTTGGTCAGGTCTTCAACATCAACACTGCGGAAGTTTCCAAGGCCAACATGCAGCGTCACAAAACTAAAATTCACGCCGATGATCTCCAGGCGTTTCATCAGTTCGCGGCTGAAGTGCAGTCCTGCTGTCGGGGCGGCAACCGCCCCCTCGTGTTTGGCAAAAATAGTCTGATAACGTTCTTTATCTTCCGGTTGTACAGGACGCTGAATAAATTTTGGAAGGGGTGTTTGACCCAGACTGTACAGCGTACTTTTAAACTCATCATAAGGACCGTCAAACAGGAAACGCAGCGTCCGTCCCCTCGAAGTCGTATTATCGATCACTTCCGCTACAAGCAGGTCATCTTCGCCAAAATACAACTTGTTCCCAATCCTGATCTTGCGGGCAGGATCAACCAATACATCCCAGAGACGTTGCTCCCGGTTCAGTTCCCGAAGCAGAAAAACTTCGATCTCAGCACCTGTCTTTTCCTTATTGCCATACAGACGCGCCGGAAATACCTTGGTATCATTAAAGACCATGACATCCTGGTCATGGAAATATTCTGTGATGTCCTTAAATGCCCTGTTCTCAATCTCCTTCGTCTTGCGGTGCAGAACCATCATTCGTGATTCATCCCTGTTCGCTGCAGGGTGCAGGGCAATCAATTCCTCGGGTAATTTATACCTAAACTTTGATAACTTCATATATTCAAAAGTGCTTAATTGTTTCCAGCTTTGCTCCGTTCAATTGCAGGTCAGTCGCCTCATTACAAAGTGACCTTATACGGGGCAGATTTCAATTTGTTACTAGTTCATTCAAATTATCCAAAAAAAAATTTACGGTCATGGCGCTTTCAACGGTCGCCCCGCCAATGCGTGTCCTCCGCAATTGGACCAGGTAAGCGCCCGAATGCAAGGCAATGCCGATATCCCGCGCCAAAGCCCTGATATAGGTTCCCTTGCTGCAGGTCACCCGGATGGTCACCAGACTGTTCTCAAAATCGAGCAATTCCAGTTCCCTGATCTGAACAGGCCGGGCTGCCAAAACCACATTCTCCCCCTTACGGGCATGCTGATATGCCCGCTTACCGTCAATTTTGACCGCGCTGAACAAAGGCGGGACCTGAAGCTGATCGCCGGTAAATTTTTGCAAAACCTCAAGAAGAAGTTCCCTTGAAATATGATCCACCGCATACTGCTGGTCCTCACCGGTCTCCCGGTCAAATGAGGGGGTTGTCGCTCCCAGTTTCAGCGTGGCCAGATACTCCTTCTCTCCTGCCTGCAGGCTCTCGATCCGGCTCGTTGCTTTACCGGTACAGACAATCATTAAACCCGTGGCCATCGGATCGAGCGTGCCCGCGTGTCCCACCTTGAGCTTTTTGATCCCCAGCGCCCGGCAAAGCTGATTACGCACTTTCCGGACCAAATCGAACGAAGTCCAATCCAGCTCTTTATCAAATAACAATACCTCTCCTTGCTGAAAGTCGTATTTTTTCAAGATCAGAATATTAGAATTACGGGATTCGGGCGCGGGATTTGATTTAAACAGACCACATACTTTTCCTGCAACCCAAATTTTTTTCAGGCTGCAAAAGTAGTAATTAACCCGACAATCAGGAAATAAACTGCAAAATAAATGCTGTCGCAAGGCTAAATGGCAAAATCCCTCACGCCCTCCCATTCTCCCTGTTCCGTCCTCCGCTAAAAGCGAACAGCGAACAGCTTCCTCACTTCTTCATAATCGCATAAATCTCGAATAAAAAGCCGAATAAAACCACAACAGGAGCAAGGGTAATCCGCCTGAAGCTAAAGATTTCAGGATTAAACACGGAAGGATCTTCACTTTTACCGCCTACCATCAGCATAAAGCCGATCACGATAATTGCAAAACCGATCAGGAGCAACTTGTAATTTTCTTTTCCCAAAGCAAATTTCTGCTCTTCAGTATCTTGTTCTTTCTTAACCATATCTTTTATTTTTTTAGCCTTTAGCTATTTAGCTATTAGCTGTTAGTATGTACATCATTGAATTACGCAATTGTCAACTTATTTTTCTTTTTTTACTCACTGCTAATGGCTAATAAAACAAATCCTCAAACCGCAGCCGGAGAAATTTATTCACAGCCAAATGCGTTGAAATCCATGAGATCAGCACGCCAAACAATAAAACCAGGAAAAATGCAAGGGCAACCGTGCCCGATTGATCCATGCTGATCAGGTTTCCAAAATCATTCCGGTAGGAATAGATCAGCATAAAAATACCGGCATCCGCGATCAGTCCGGCCGCCAGCCCATAGGTAACACTCTTCACAACGAACGGCCTCCGGATAAACGACCGGGTCGCTCCTACCAGTTTCATCGTGTTAATAATGAAACGTTGCGAATAAATGGAGATCCTGATCGTATTGTTGATCAGGGTGATAAAGATAAACAACAGCAGCCCTGAAAAAACAATGAGCAAAATACTCAGGCGCTGCACATTATCATTGATCACCTTTACGAGGTCGCGCTGATAATAAACTTCCTTCACCTGCGGATAGTCCAGAAATTTCCGTTCGAGTATATCCAGGCTGTCGGCATGCATCCAGCCGGCATGAAGCTTCACATCGACCGACGAAAACAACGGATTAAAACCAAGGAACCCCACAAAATCCTCACCCAGATCCTTTGTCAGCTCCAGGGCAGCCTGCTCCTTGTCGACATATTCCGTGGACTTGACAAATTTCGTGGCGCTTAAATTCTTCTGCAAACGCAAAACTTCCACTTCCCTGACATCTTCATTCAGGATCAGCGTAAATCCGACGTTTTCACGAACGTAGTCCGATAAGCGGCGGGCATTGAGCACCAGCAAAGCCATCATTCCAACAAGGAACAAGACCAACGTAATACTGACGGTTGCGACCAGGTACGATCGGACCAGCCGGCGTTTAATCCTTGTCTGACGCTTTTTCTTTAACACCTGTTCTCTTTTTAAATTCAACAAATACAACTCCGGCCATCGCCAGCAGGAGGATCAGGGAGCTGGCCAGCGAAACTTTATTCCCGGTGTAATAGGAAGCCGGCTCAAAACGGAATTCCACCTGGTGCTCTCCCTGCGGAACAGGCAGCGCCCGCAACAGGTAATTGACCCTGACGACCGGTGTTTCCTCCCCGTCAATAAAAGCTTTCCATCCCTTGGGATACCAGATTTCAGAAAAGACAGCCAGGGGTTTTCCGCTACCCACTGTTGCCTTATATTTCAGATAATTGGGTTTATATTCGGTCAGCTCGATCGATGATTCACCGGCGCCTCCGAACTGAACATCTTTGAGATCCTCAGCAAAACGCCGGTCTACAACAGCCTTTCGCGCAAGATCAAGATCCCGGAGTGCGGCAATCTCTTCATTGGCATTTTCAACCAACTGCATGTCATCCACAAACCAGGCATGCCCCAGTGCATGATAATTTTCCAAAGGAGGACTATTGGGATCAAAAATGATATACCGGGTATTGAGCATATTCATCGCCGTTGAGGATTTCAGCAGCGAATCGAGCGCATCAGGACGCTTAAATCCCCCGATCAGGGTTTGGATCTCCGGGAATAACTGATGATCGATCACTTCCTGGTAACGCTCCATCTTTGCTCCGTGATAGCCCCCCAGCGAATTGTGGAACCACGAGGTAGACCCGTCATTGAACACGCTGACCGTCAGGTTCAGTACCCTGAAATCCGGATCCGGATCATCCAAAATGATCTGGTCGGCTTTTGACGCCTGAAAAGGCTTTTCAACCTTCGAAGGCGACTCAAAATGATCATTGTTCAAATATTTTTTATTAACCGGCCACAGGTCGGCCAGGATCAGCAGCACCCACATTACCAATGCGTAGGTGGCTTTGATCTTGTGCTTCACAAACAACCAGATGATCCCGGCGGCAAGACTGACAAACAATAAACTTCTAAATGCATCCGTACGGAGAACCATGCGCCGGTCTGCCCGCAGGGCTTCCATCAACGCATCGGGCCAGCCTGCCTGAACATACCGGGCATCCGATGCCGCACTGAAATTTCCCGCGATACCCGGCAGGATCACAAAAATCAACGCCAGTCCGCCGGTAATCAACCATGAATAACTTAATTTCTTCAACAACTCATCCTTATTCAGACGTGCCAGCCAGATTTCCTTTACTGCCAGCACGCCCATCAGCGCCATGGCAAACTGCTGGATCACAATAATGTTCTTCACATCCCTGAACTTGTTATAGCCGGGAAAATAGTCGATCATCAAATCACTCAACAGCGGAAAATTTTTCCCCAGCGAAAGCAAAAAGGAAACGGCAACAACCGCGGCGACCCACCATTTATCGGGCCCTTTTACGATAAACAAACCCAGAACAAACAAAAAACAAAGAACCGCGCCATAGTAAAACGGCGCATTCGAAATCGGCTGAGACCCCCAGTATAAGGGCAGGGCCAAAGCGATCCGTTTTGCCGAAGCCTTGTCCTGATGCTGTTCTATAAACTGATAGACCTTCGAGTTGTCGCCCAGAGGCTCGGCCATCCCCCCGCCTTTAAACCGGGGAATAAAGGCAGTCATGGCTTCGCCAAGGTCATAGCTGTAATCGAGGATATAACTTTTATCCAGGCCTTCGGTCTGGTTCTTCTGATCTACTTTCAGTTCCGATTTTCCGCGGGTCGAATACGGACTATATTCCCAGGTCGTATAAAGCCTGCCAAAATTAGTTCCCACGGCCAGCAATAAGGCCACAAGCAGCAGACCCGATGTTTTCAGAAAAGCAGGCAGCAGCTTTTCACGAACGGCCGATACCAGGTAAGCGACTCCGATCATGATCACCATGATCCCCGTGTAATAGGTCATTTGCGGATGATTGGCACTGAGCATCCACGACAGGCCAATTGCAGCCAGCAAACTTCCCGCGACAGGTTTGCTGCGGTAAGCCAAAATGATCCCCCCGACCACCAGGGCCATATAGGTGAGCGTGTGGGCTTTTGTCATATGCCCCACCTGCATGATAATGAAAAAGAAGGAAAAGAAGCCATAAGCCAGCGCTCCCGCAAAGCTGATCCACACATTTGCACCCAGGATCAACGACAAAACGAAAAAGAACAGAAAGTTATAAAAAACAAGACTTACCGGGCGGGGCAGGCTGGTCATCCACTTCTGGACCTTGGCCGGGATATCGCCTTTGTAAACCGTCGAGATCAGGTACGCGGGCATTCCCCCAAAAGTCCGGTTGGTCCATAAAGCCTCCTCTCCGGTCTGCTCGCGATAATCACGGATCTCTTTCGACATTCCCTTCGACATTTCACTATCCTGCGCAGCAAGCTGCTTCCCCTCCAGCACAGGCGACATATACGTGAAACCAATGAACAGGAAAAGAAGAACAGCAACCAGATAAGGAATCAATTTATTCATAGGGATGCACTTAAAATAACTACTTTTACACTTTCGGAAATACAAAAATAATCCAAATAAAATCATTTACTAATTTTTATGGGTATCATCCAGCGACAAACGATTAAAGGCTCCGTCTATTCCTACCTCGGCGTCATTACCGGTTTCTTTGCAACAGCCTTGATCATGCCCAGGCTGCTCAGCTCCAACCAGATCGGCCTGATCAACGTGCTGGCGGCCATTTCAGCGCTTTACGCGCAATTTTCAACCCTCGGATTTACCAATGTCACCACCCGGATGTTTTCGTGGTTCCGCAATCCTGAAAAAAATCACAATGGCTTTGCTTTCCTGGTCATCCTGACAGGTTTTGCCGGTTTCGCGCTTGCGTTGGCTGCTTTTTTGATCCTGAAACCCCATCTGATCGAAAATAACATCGAAAAATCGCCGCTGCTTGTCGAATACATCTGGTACCTGATCCCCCTGATCTTCTTTCGCATGTTTTTCCTGCTGCTCGATAATTACAACAAGGTGCTGTATGACGCCATCACCGGGACCGTGCTGAGCGATTTTGTCTTCCGGCTTACCAACCTGCTTCTGCTGGGAGCCTTCTTCATGAAATGGATCGATTTTCCTCAGTATTTAATCGGATACGTGGTGGCGATCTGTTTTCCTGCCGTCTATCTTGCCGTCATGCTCCTTTGGCGGCGACAGCTTCACCTCCGCCCGCAGCTCCGTTTCATCAGCCCGCCATTCCGGAAGGAAATGATCGTAATGGGGATCTATGGGATTGTCAGCGGACTGAGCAGCGTAGCCCTGGTCAGCATCGATAAAATCATGGTCAATGGTTTTTTTGGACTTAGCCTGACCGGGATCTATTCAATCAGTTCCTATTTTGCCACAATTATCCTGATCCCCAACCGGGCGCTATCCAAAATTTCTTCAGCCGTCCTGGCCGATGCATGGAAGGACAATAACCTGCAAAGCATTAATTCCATCTATTATAAAAGCAGCATTAACCAATTGCTGGCGGGATGTTTGCTGTTCATTCTGATGGCTGCAAACCTGCATAATATTTTCACCATCCTTCCTCCTGAATATGCCGGAGGAGAAATGGTCATTGTTTTTATTTCGCTGGGAAACCTGTTTGCAGTTGCAACAGGGGTCAGCGCCAACATCCTGGCTACTTCATCCAGGTATAAAGTCCATACCTATCAGGTTGGCATACTGATCGTGCTCACCGTTGTGACGAATCTTGTTTTTATCCCCCTGCTCGGGATCAACGGGGCGGCATTGGCATCGATGACCTCCACGGTAATCTTTTCCGTGATCCGGATTGTTTATCTGAAGAAAAAGATGGATTTGTTCCCTTTCCGCTCCGGACACTTGAGATTACTGGCTGTTTCGGCCGTTGCACTGCTGGCCGGAATGCTTATACCCCGGATGAATTACTGGATGGTCGATCTGGTGATCCGCTGTACAACGATCGTTGTCCTTTTCATGGCCGGCATTCTGATCACAAACGTTTCAGAAGAAGCAGGAGCCATGGTAAAACAGGCATGGAGCCTGGTACAACGTGCCCGCACCAAATAGCAACCCTGTAACTCTTTACCCCAATATGCAACCCGTTTCCATCATCATTCAGGCCCGCACGGGCTCAAGCCGGATGCACCAAAAGGTGATCCTTCCGTTTGATCAGTCGCGCAGTATCATGCAGATCGTTCTCGAACGCTTACTGGCTGCCTGTCCGGTCCCGGTAATCCTGGCAACCACCACCTCTCCTTCCGACGACCCGTTGGCCGAAATCGCTTCCCGTTACCCGGTCCGGCTTTTCCGGGGACCTGAAGAAAACGTGCTGGAACGGTTCATCCTGGCTGCCGAAAAATTCGGATGCAAAAACATCGTCCGGGTCTGTGCCGACAACCCGTTCCTGAGTGCCGCTTCAATCAATCAGTTAATTGAAACATTTCCGGAAACATCAGCCGATTACATGAGTTTTGAATTCAGCGAAGCCAGGCCTTCCATCAAAACCCATTTTGGTTTCTTTGCCGAAATTACCCGTCTCGAAACGCTGAAAAAGGTAGCCGCATTAACAAATGAAAAGTTGTACCTGGAGCATGTCACCAATTATATCTATACTCATCCCGAGCTGTTTGACGTTCATTTTCTGAAAGCGCCGGAGATCATTTTCAGCAGGAAAGACATCCGCCTGACGCTGGATACACCCAAAGATTTTGAACTTCAGCAGCAGATCTTTTCGGCATTAAGCCAACAAAACAGTAACTTTGAAATCCCGGAAATTATCGGCTATCTGGATCAGCATCCTGATCTGCTGGCCAAAATGTCCCGTGAAATAAGAAACAACGAGAAATGAGTCACCACACCTACATTATCGGAGAGATTGGCCAAAACCACAACGGCGATGTGGCGATCGCGAAAAAATTAATTGATGAAGTGACCAAACCGGTCATCGACTACCTTTTTGGCGAATCGCTGGCGCCGATGGATGCTATCAAAATGACCAAACGCGACCTGAATGAAGAGCTCTCGGCTTCGGCCATGATGCGTCCGTACGATAATCCGAACGCATTCGGAAAAACGTATGGCGAGCACCGCCAGGCGCTGGAATTGTCGGACGAACAACATCTTGACGTGTACTGGTATGCCAAATCGAAAGGCCTCGACGTGGTGGAGACGCTTTGTGCAAAAGGATGCCTCAGCCTTTTACGCTTTTTTACACCCGACCGGCTGAAGGTAGCCTCCCGCGACCTGACCAACCTGCCCTTGCTGGAGGCCATGTCCGAAACAAAGATCCCGATCATCCTCTCTACCGGCATGACCGGGAAAAAGGAACTGGACGATGCCATTGCCGTGATCACCCGTTATCACTCCGATATCACCATTCTGCACTGCCTTTCGCAGTATCCTTCCGAATACCGGCATATCAATCTGCAGAGCATCCGTTTCCTGACCGACCATTATCCCGACTATACAATCGGCTATTCCGATCATTCCATCGGGATCGTTGTTCCTGCTGTTGCCGTGGCGTTAGGAGCCGAAGTGATTGAAAAGCACATCACGCTCGACCGGAAGATGAAAGGGACCGATCACCGCGGATCGCTTGAGCCGGAAGGAATCTGGAGAATGGTCCGGGATATCCGGAACATGGAAATGGCGATGGGCAGCTACGGGTTGAATGTCAGCGAGGTGGTTGCTGAAAGCCGGGTCAAACTCGAACGTTCGGTCGCCACCAACCGCGACATCCGGAAAGGAGAAACCGTCACAGCAGCCGACCTTCATCTGCTCAGCCCCGGTGATGGCTTCAAATGGAGCGAAATTGACCGGATTATCGGGAAAACAGCGCTGACCGATATCCCAAAAAATGAAATTATTTACCCTCACCTGTTGCAATGATGATGAAAATCAAACTGGTACTGACCGATATCGATGGCGTTTGGACGGATGCAGGCATGTATTACGACCAGACCGGGAATGAATGGAAAAAATTCAGCACGACCGACAGTGCAGGTATTCTGTTTCTGCGCCTCTTGAATGTCCCCGTGGGGATCATCACCGGCGAAGATACGGAAATCGTCCGGAGAAGAGCCGAAAAACTGAAGATAAACTACCTGCAGATGGGGGTTTTAAACAAGCTGGAGGCCGTCAGGCAACTCACAGCGAAACTTGGCCTTTCAATGGACGAAGTTGCCTACATCGGAGACGACCTGAACGACGCTTTCCTGCTCCAGGCAGTGGGGTTCAGTGCTGTTCCGGCAAACGCCGCGGCCTACATGGACCGTTTCGCCATGCACCGGATGTCCAAACGGGGAGGCGAGGGCGCCTTCCGCGAGTTCGTCGAATTGCTGCTTCAACAGGAAGACCTGCTCGAAACCGCCATCTCGATGTACCTCAAAGCCACTACATTGAAGTAATCGCTCCGATCACTCTTTCGGCCACTTTCCCGTCAATCCGGTATGCATAATTTTCAATGAACATCCGGTATTTCTCCGGATCGATGGTCCGCGTGCCGTTCAGAATATCCCGGATCAGACCGTGCAATTCATCTGCCCCTGTTGCCCGAAAAGCCACGCCTTCCCTCACATAACCCTGAATGTCCTGCTTCAGATGATCCAGGACGATCAATGGCTTGTTAAAGTAGATCGTCTCGGTACCCACGGTCGAAAAGCAGGTGATCAGCAAATCGCAGGAAGCGATCAGCTCGTAAAGGTCCGACCGGATATCGGTGATGTAACCCGAACATCCCGCTTTCTCAGCAATTGACCGGTAATAGCTTTCATCATTGAATTCACGCGGATGCAGACGCAGAATCAGCCGGCATCCTTCCATGCGCGAAACAGCCGAGAATACATCATATGCCGCCTGCCACCGTAACCCGGGATCACGCTGGGGCTGCGAAGCAAAGACAACTAAGGGTGCCTTCCCTTTACTTTTCTGTTCCCGTTTCAGCAAATCAGGGATCACATCCGTCCGGATCTGCCCGGCTTCCATAACCGACCCGTTGGGATAATTCCCCTTATCCAGCAAAAACTGCTTCCCCGATTTTCCCCACACCAGGGTCAGGTCGGGCATGACCCCTTTTTCGCGGTCACCCGCCGTATAACGATATGCCGGGTGAAGATCGTGGATCGATCCGTGCTGGATGCCTGCAATGGCAATCCCGCAACTCCGCGCGGCATCGAGGATGGTCCGGCTCATCGGACTGTTTTCGTCGGACGCCGCCACTGCCCGGGGCCGGGCCTGGCGAAAAAAACGCTGAGCCGCGTAATAGCGGAACAAATAGAAACAGGACGAACCATGCAGCGATCGCATGATTTCCAGGGCCATCTGCTGATGCAGGCTCATCCGCCCCTGCCTCGCCAAATCATACGCAGCCTCTAGCCTGCCGGAAGAAACAGAAAGCTCTTTCCTCAGTTTTCTGTTCAGCCAGGCTTTTACAATAAAAGGTTCAATCATCTGTTTCCTGCATCCTGCCCAACGCGTTTTCAAATAATTGATATCGAATAAATAATCCGACCGCCCCTTCAATTTTGGGACGATAACCTCCGTAAGCAGGCCAAAACGGTGATCAAGCCTGTCAAGCAAATATTCCAGAATATGATGCCCCTTCACCGGACGAAGCGTCTCCCGGTCGAGCAGGGTGGAGTATTTCTCTGCAAAATAAATCAGGTATTCGGGTCGCGACCGCGACGCAAAAAGCGAGACAATTAACCGGACACAAAAGGTCAGCAGGTATCCCGCCAGCGTCAGCGCATTCAGCTTTTCCTTTTCTTTCTTCTCAAGCCGGAATTCAACCCGGGGGAACAGCCGTCCAAGAGGAGCCCAGTCCCGCCCGGCATACCAGATCACATCCCGATCCGGCTCACCGGTCAGTCCCGACTGCTCCAGCTCATAACACAGATTCCTTACCGTGAAGTAAATGCGAAATTTATGGTAGTGCCAAAGGCTGGCATGCCCTACACGGAAAAGATCGGAAAACACCTGATCATTGACCGGCAGATCCCCCAACGCCAGCAGTTCATCCATCACCGCATAGTTGATGCGCCGTTTTACATCCGGATCGGGTCCCTCACCCGCCCGGTTGTGCACCTGCCACCCCTGATGCTGCAGGAGGCGCACTTCTTCTTCTTCCGCAACCGAAAGGGAACGGCTGATCAGGATTCGCCTGCTCATCGCGCCGGTTTTGATGGGAACAACAGGCCCGCCAGCCGGAAGGTCAGCGAGCGCCGGGAATAGGCCCCGATCTTAGCCGCATCGGGAAGCACTGCCTCTCCCGCGATCCGGTCATTCAGCCAGGCCAGCATCAGCCCGTGTTCGTCATAGTCAAACAGCCTGCCGCAGTTCGTTTCCGCGATCAGTTCCTCCAGATCCCCTCCGTGAGGGCCAATCGCCAGTACCGGCTTGCCTGATGCCATATACTCAAAGAATTTGCCCGTCACAATACCCTTATTGTTCTCCACGCGGGGAATGATCAGCAACTGCATGGACGATTGAAGCAAATACCGCACCGACTGGCGGTGATCCACATAACCCGCCAGATCAAGTTCAAGGTCCGGTAACTTCAACCGGATACGCTCAATGACGGTCTCGGGGATCTTTCCCACGAAACGTAACAGCAGCTTCTTCCGCCTGTCCTCTCCGGCCAGTTCGAGTGCATGGAGAAAACCGCCCATGTCATAGGCTTCCGAAATGGTTCCGGTATAAGTAATGACAAACTTTCCCGGAGTTGCATCCACCTGCTGCTGAAAATCGGCTTCGTCATATCCGTTGGGAATAACCGAAATCCCCGACAATTCACCGGCAGGGAATTTCTGTGCAAACAGGCGTTTTAAGTCCTGGCTCACGGTAATCAGGTGGTCAGCCCCGCCAAGCACGCTTAACTCCATCCGCCGGTCCGCTTTTGCAGCCCATGCCAGATGATGCAGGTCATGATAATAATAGATATCCGTCCATGGATCCCGGAGATCGGCAATCCACCTGACACCCGTCTTCTTTTTCAGTTTCAGCCCGATCAGTTGGGTCGAATGCGGAGGACTGGTGGTGATCACTGTCCCGATAGCATACCGGCTGATCAGTTCCGTGGCCATCTGAAAAGCGTAACGATTCCAGCCTCTGCGCGGATCAGGAAGAAAAAAGTTACCCCGTATGGCCCGCGACAGCTTTTGCAGCAAGGAAGTCCTCCCGGTATTCGCAAACCCCCCGTACGGGATCTCTTTCTTCCCGGAAATGAGCTTATAGATTGTATAAAATTCAAAGGTGCGCGTACGGAAAACCTTGATCCCGGGCGGCACTTCCTGTTCCAGACTCTCATCCCGCTGGGCATAGCTGGCCATCCGGGGATCAACCGTCAAAATGATGGGTTCGATACCGGTTTCACGCAGATATTTGGTGAACTTGAGCCAGCGTTGAACCCCGGCGCCACCACTGGGAGGCCAGTAATACGTTATGATGAGAATTTTGTCCATGATCAGAATATTAGGCAAAAATAATATACTTCGCCGAATTCCTTTATTTTTGCAACAGGAAATGAAATGACAGAGGTAAGACAGACAGTCAGATGTTCAGATGTTCAGACAGTCAGTCAGAAAATCTGAGAATCTGGTAGTCTGAAAATCTGTCTTACGACTTACGACTAATCACTTACGACTGAATAACCATGATATTCTGTGACCTGCACAAACAATATGAAGCCTATCAGCGCGAAATTGACAATGCCATTCAGGGGGTGATCAGCTCGGCCTCCTTTATTAACGGCAAAGAAATCAATTTGCTGGAGGAAGAGCTTGCTGCCTTTACCGGCGTCAAAAACGCGGTTAGCTGCAGTTCCGGAACCGATGCACTTTTACTTCCCATGATGGCCTGGGGCATTGGCCCGGGCGACGAAGTCATCTGCCCGGCATACAGTTATATCGCCACCGCTTCGATGGTCAGCCTCTTAAAGGCAAAACCGGTGTTTGTGGATGTATTGCCTGCGGACTTCAATCTGGATGTTTCAAAAATTGAAGCAAAGATCACCTCAAAAACCAGGGGGATCATTGCCGTTTCATTGTTTGGCCAATGCGCCGCTTACGATGAGCTGAACACGCTGGCCGCGAAACACGGTTTATGGGTCATCGAAGACGGCGCCCAGTCGTTTGGGGCAAGCTATTTTGGCAGGCAGTCCTGCTCGCTCACCACGGTGGGCACGACCAGCTTTTTCCCGGCAAAGCCGCTGGGATGTTATGGCGATGGCGGTGCGCTGTTTACCAACAATGATCAGTTAGCCGAAACCATCCGCATGATCCGCGGACACGGACAGGAAAAACGTTATTATCACAAACTGATCGGCATCAACGGCAGGATCGATACCCTGCAGGCTGCGATCCTGCGGGTCAAACTGAAATACTTTGAGCAGGAACTGAAAGTCCGCCAACGGGCTGCTGACCGGTATACGGAATTGCTCGGCGACCTGGTCAGAACACCAAAGATTGCCGCCGGGAAAACATCCACATGGGCCCAGTACACCATCCTGACCCCGCACCGTGATGCTTTACGGGCAGAACTACAGGCCAAAAACATACCCACGGCAATCCATTATCCATTACCTTTGCCTCGGCAGGAAGCTTTTGCCGGAGACGTTATCCCCGGAGAAAACTTTCCCGTGGCCGACGAACTGTCGCGCACCGTCTTGTCTCTTCCCATGCATGGTTTGATAACCGAAGAGGAAGTCCGGCAAGTCGCCGCCGCCATCATTGAAATCATGGAGAAAAAGGAAAAGGGAAGAAGGTGAAAAGGCAGAAAGGCAGAAAGGTTTCAGGGCATGGAACCCTTGAACCTCGAACTTTAAACTTTGAACTTTGAACTATATAACAGTTTTACAATTTTCTATATGTCCTACTACGCACACGAAACAGCCTGTGTCGATCCGGGAGCCGGCATCGGCAAAGGAACAAAGATCTGGCATTTCTGTCACGTGATGAAAGGCGCCGTGATCGGAGAGAACTGTGTCCTGGGCCAAAATGTTTATGTTGGCAGTCAGGCAAGGATCGGCAGCCGGGTAAAGGTCCAGAACAATGTCAGCATCTACGATTCCGTGATCATTGAGGATGATGTTTTTTGCGGACCCAGTTGTGTTTTTACCAATGTGATCAATCCACGGTCGTTTGTTGAACGTAAAGATCAGTATAAACCAACAACCGTTAAAAAGGGAGCGTCGATCGGAGCGAATGCCACCTTGGTGTGCGGAGTAACGGTAGGTGAATATGCCCTCATCAGTGCCGGTGCGGTGGTTACCAAAGACGTGAAACCCTATGCCCTCGTGGTAGGTGTGCCCGCGATCCAAAAAGGATGGGTCAGCCGTTCCGGAGCCATCCTCGATGAAACACTTGTGTGTCCCGAAACCGGCGAGAAATATGAACTGGTAAATGACGAGCTAAGAGCTAAGAGCATAGGGCATGGAGCATAGAGCAAAGAGCACGGAAACCGGAAGAAAAATCCCGTCTCCCTGTTCCCGTCTCCCTGTTCCGTATCCCGTCTTGTGTCTTGATACCTGATACTTGTGTCTAACGCTTTAAACTGTACAGCATGAACGTGAAACAAGATATTCTTCAGAAAACCGCCGCCAAATCCGAAACCGTTGGCGTTATCGGCCTGGGTTATGTCGGACTGCCGCTGGCAGTCAGCTTTGCCCTGGCAGGCGTAAAAGTGATTGGCTTTGAAAAATCGGCCGCGAAAGCAGCTAAAGTTAACCGTGCGGAAAATTACATCCGCGATGTCCGCGATGAAGATCTGAAGTCGACGGTTGAAGCAAAAAAACTGACAGCCACGACCAGCTTTTCCGGACTGAAGGCGTGTGACGCAATCCTGATTTGCGTGCCTACCCCGCTCGATATCTTCAAAAAGCCTGACATGAGCTATATCGAAGAAGCTTGCCGGGAGATTGCCCGTTACATGAAAGCCGGGACTTTTGTATGCCTCGAAAGCACGACTTATCCCACTACGACCGAGAATTTTATTCTCCCCATCCTCGAAGAAAATACCGGATTGAAACACGGGCACGATTTCTGGCTGGCCTTTTCACCCGAAAGGGTCGATCCGGGGAATCAGGAATTCGGCACCCGCAATACGCCCAAGGTGCTGGGAGCCCTGAGCCCCGAAGCGCTCGAAGTCGGACAGGCCATCTATTCGCAGGCCATCGATACCATCTACCCGGTCAGTTCACCCCGTGTGGCCGAAATGGTCAAGATCCTGGAAAATACGTACAGGCTCGTCAATATCAGCCTGATCAATGAACTGGCCCTGCTTTGCGGAAAGATGGACATCAACATCTGGGAAGTGATCGAGGCCGCCAAAACAAAACCATACGGGTTTCAGGCTTTCTACCCGGGACCGGGCATCGGGGGCCATTGCATTCCGCTCGACCCCTTCTACCTGGAACACATTGCCAAAAAATTCGGCTTCGACCTGAGCATGATCAATACCGCCGGCCATATCAATAACATGATGGCTCACCGCATGACCATCAAGATCACCTCGGCCCTCAACCGGCAGCAAAAAGCAATCAACGGCAGCACGATCCTGTTCCTGGGCGTGGCCTACAAACCGGGAATTGATGACGCGCGCGAATCACCCGCGTTGAAGATCATGGATGAAGTAGTCAAAAAAGGAGGCATTATTTCCTATCATGATCCCTACATTCCGGAGGTCACCACCCCCGAAGGACGCACATTCAACTCGGTTGATCTGACGGCCCAAAAGCTCACGGAAGCCGATTGTTCGGTGATCAGCACCGCTCACGACTGCTTTAATCCCGACTTCATTCTGGAACATTCCCGGCTCATCGTTGACCTCAGGAACGCGATCAGACAACCCTCAGAAAAAGTATACAAACTATGATGAATTTTGCACTTACCGGCGCGGCCGGATACATTGCCGAAAGGCATATGCGGGCAGTGAAAGAAACCGGCAACCGGATTGTTGCCGCCACCGATGTTTTTGACGTGATGGGACGAATGGACAGCTATTTCCCGGAGGCCGAATTCTTTACCAATCCGGACGATTTTGAGCAGTATCTCAACCGTCATAAGAAAACCACCGGAGCAGTCGACTATGTCAGCATCTGCACACCGAATTACCTCCACGCAAAATACATCCTGATGGCGCTCCGAAATGACGCCTTTGCCATCTGCGAAAAACCCCTGGTCATTTATCCGGAAGAAATTGAAGCCATTGAAAAAGCAGAGCAGCAGTCGGGAAAAAAAGTTTTCAATATTTTGCAACTGCGGCTGCATCCGGCTATTGTAGCGCTCCGTGAAAAGATCAAACAGGCTGATCCGGAGAAAATTTACGATATCGACCTGAGCTATATCACTTCCCGGGGAAAATGGTATTTCCAAAGCTGGAAAGGCGACTGGAATAAATCAGGCAGCCTGGCAACCAATATCGGCATTCACTTCTTCGATATGCTTACCTGGATCTTCGGGAAGGTGCAAAAAAACGTTGTTCACGTCTATGAACACCACCGTGCGGCAGGATTTCTGGAACTGGAACATGCCCGGGTCAAATGGTACCTCAGCCTCGATTACGACGATGTGCCGCAGGCTGCAAAGGAGAGAGGCCTGAGAACCTTCCGTTCCATAACGGTCGATGGTAAAGAGATTGAGTTCAGCGGCGGTTTTACCGACCTGCACACACAAGCCTACAACCATATCCTCGAATGGAACGGATTTGGGCTAAGCGATGCAAAATCGTGCATCCTGCTCACCCACGATATCCGGAACACGAAACCAATCGGCCTGACCGGTGACTATCACCCCTTTCTGAAAGGGAAAACTATTTAAAATAAAAATACATGGAGAAGCAGGCCAGGACAAGCAGCAGCGAAAGGACCCTGAAGTTCTTATACCAGACAACACCCTTGAGCTCCCGGCTTTCTTCTTTCCAGATTTTAACCGTCCAGGTATTTTTCTCCACCTGATCCGGATCGGGTAAATGGCTGTTTAAACTGACAGCCACGTTCACCAGGATGCTCAGGCCCATCACGATTGGCGCCAGCATCAGAAAATGCAACGGAATGTTTACTCCGGCTATGTATTTTGCAGCCATCAGTACAAAAGCAATGATCAATCCGGAAACAAGCCCCCATAAAGCGCCCTTTTCGTTCGAGCGCTTCCAGAAAAGGCCAATAAAGAAAGTTCCGACGATTGGCGGCGCCAGGTAAGAAACAATTTCCTGGTAGTAAGAAACCAGCGAATCAAACCGCTGGATCAATGGCGCCCAGGCGATGGCCATGATCAAAACGACCAGCGAGCTGATGCGCCCCACCCTGACCAGTCTCTTACTGTCTGCCGCCGGATAAAAGCGGGAATAAAAGTCCATCGTGAACAGCGTTGAAACCGAACTCAGCGTGGCGCTGAGGGTCGATGTCAGCGCCGAGATCATAGCGGCCAGGATCAGCCCGATAAACCCAACGGGCAATAACCTGACAATCAGTCGCGGGTATACCTGGTCGGTATTGATCCCGAATTCCGACTTCAGGTCCGATCCGCTGATTAGCTGATCAGGCAGGTTCTCCGCACCAAACAGATCCAGTCCCCGTCCAATCAGGCCCGGAAGAATAAAAATAAACAAGGTGAACAGGTACAGGAAACCCACCAGCAACACGCCCTTGCGCCCATGATCAACCGACCGGGCCGATAATACCCGTTGCACCATCACCTGGTTGTTTGCCCAGAAATAAAATCCCAGGATCGGGATCCCCAGGAACATACCCGGCCATGGAACGGTCGGGTCATCCATCGGACGGGTCAGTTTAAGCCAAACGCCTTCACCAAACCGCCGGCTCAGTTCTTCCCATCCGCCAATCTCATGAATGGCGAAAAAATACAGCACCGACGATCCGACAATCAAAATGACCGACTGGATCACATCGGCCTTGATCGCCGACGAAAGACCGCCAATAATCGTGTAGCTTCCGGCCACAAGCGCCATGATGATTATAATCCACATCAGTTCTGTTTCAGGAAAGATCATTTTGATGATCAGGGCCCCTGTATACAAAGTGGCTGATGCATCCAAAAACACATTGCCAAAAATGGTGATAAACGAGAAATAAATCCTGGATCGTTTGTCAAAGCGCCTTTCGAGAAACTCAGGCATGGTGAAAATACCCGACCGGATGTAAAACGGCAAAAAGAAAAGAGCAAAGAAGACCATCACCAGCACCGAAATCCAGTTGTAATTGAAAACCGCGATCCCGCTGATAAAACCTTCACCCGAATGCCCCATCAGCGTCGAACTGGAAACACTGGCGGCAAACAACGACAGTCCTACAACCGGCCAGGTCATATTCCGGCCTGCCAGAAAATAGGAAGCCGAATCGCCGCTCTTGCCATGTTTTAATGCATACCAAACGATCCCAATGAAAAAGACGATCAGAATGACAATATCAGTCAGATGAAGTTGCATGGTTTATTTTTCAGATGGAATAAACAAAAGCTAAACATCAATTTGTGCCTTCAGGTAATGAAGCAGCTCATTTACCGGGCAGGTCGCCACACCGACATGCTTGTCTGCGGCGCCGTAATATACAAATAAAGTGTCTTCAACAATCACGTTCCCGGTCGGAAAAACACATCCGTCATAAAAACCATTCAGCTCATAATCAAATTCCGGTTCAAGAATGGGATCGGAAGCACGGGCAATTACCCTGGTCGGATCCTTCAGATCAAGCAACGCAGCTCCTGCCCGGTAATGGCCGGTCCCGCCGTTTTCAACACCATGGTAGATCAGCAGCCAGCCATCCCGGGTACGCAACGGAGGAGTACTGCCGCCCACTTTTTCTTCCCAGGTCCCTGGCTTCCCCTTCAGCAACAGAACACTTTCCTCATTCCAGACCATCAGGTCCCCGGAAAAAGTAATCCAGATCGACGGATAGTCGCATCCGTACAGCTCCCCGACCCATTGCTTGGGACGGTGCAGCATCGCGAATTTCCCGTTGATCTTTTCAGGGAAAAGAATGACATCACGGTCGTCCAGATTAGCCGGCGTTAAACGCCCTAACCTGCGCCATGTCTTAAAATCGCGGGTCAGCGCCAGCCCCGAGTTGGCCATGTTTTCCCGGAAAACTACAGGGGCGTCAGGACCGGCCTCGGGCAAACGCACCACATCATGGGGAAAAGTCCAGTAACGCCCCGGGGGATAAGGACGATACGCATAAGTCACATAAAACTCTTCTCCAAACTTGACAATGCGGGCATCTTCCACACCACCCATATCCGGCCCGTTACAACTGGGACCAAAAACCGGCTTGTCAGATACCCGTTCAAAGTGAATGCCGTCTTTGCTTTCGGCCAGCCCAAACCGGATGAAATGCTCTTCATCATTCCCGGCCGCCCTGTACAGTAAATAAAAAATCCCGCTTTCATACCATGCCCCCGGGTTGCAAACAACCAGGTTTTCCCAATCATTCGCGGGATTTGGTGATAAGATCGGGTTCTCCTCATGTTTCTTAAGAATCATATCTTTAGCTGTTAGCGATAAGCTTTTAGCCGTTAGCTGTTGATGATCAGTACAGCCTCCGGCAGTTCTTCAATTCATAAATTCTCTCACTCTGTTGGCGGAGGGTCACAGGGTTGCAAGGTTACAAGGTTCATGGTTTTCCCCTCTCCTGTCTCCGCTCTCCTGTCTCCGTTCCCCTGTCTCCGTTTTCCGGTCTCCGGTCTCCGTTCCCTGCTGACAGGCTTTTTGGAGCCTAAGCGTCGAAGCGTTAAGAATTTTGACCGTCGTGAGCGAAAAAAGAAAAGTCTGTCAGCATCCTCCTCACTCCATATTCGTAATCATCAAAAACGACTGCGCCGGGATCTCCAGTTGCTTGTACGCCCCGTCCTCCAGGCTGATTGTTTCATCAGTCGTTTCAGGCTGTGCAAATCCGCTGGAATCAGCGTTTCCCGTGAATGCTGCATTTTTCCCCGCCTGATAACGGTATATTTTCGCGTTGTTAATGACCGGACCGCTTTCCATCTTCAGGTTGACGGAATACCCAACGGTATGCGAATTAACGATGACAATCGTATGCTTTCCGTCTTTTCCGCCCGCAATGGCCCGTAATCCTGTTTTATCCGGCAGACTGGCCTGGTAAATTGTTGTTCCCTTCGGAAAATAACGGCACAAAAGCGACATGGTGTAAAACCAGGGCCGGACATTTTCATCTGCCGGGTTCTCAAACCGCTCTTCACCCAGAATGTTCCAGAAACCCCATCGTTTCAGCCTGGTCGATCCTCCCCCGTCAATATTGTACATGGCATCATCCAGATCCCAGAAAATGACCCCGCCGTAACCGGCCCGCATGTTCTGGATCACCGCATCGGCCATGTCAATCCCGTAAAAGGCATCATAAACCATCATGTTGCTGTCGTCGGAGGCATATTTGTCGGCTGCGATCCGCTGCTGATTTTTCACGGCCAGCGTGGATGAAGAGGCGTATTTGAAGCCCAGCTCACCCATCAGCATGTCTTTGCCGGCCGGGGCCGCATTCCGGTAGGCCCTGACCATCGTTTGATATGATCCGTCCCGAACTTCGGTCTCCTTCGGATATGTATGGATATCGTAAGCCCCCAATTTGTCGCCCAGATCAACCGATGCATTCTGTACCCACGAAGTCAGATTGGTACTCCACACGGCGACATCGGGTCCGATCAGTTTAATTTTTGAAGCGATCCCTTTCTCAACCAGTTTGGCATGAAACTGCATGATCAGATCCTTCCATAACGCGTAATTTCCATTGATCGACGACCAGTCCCCGTTGGGTTCGTTTACCATGTTAAAGTATTTGATGCAACTGTAGCCTTTCGTGTTGATCAGCCATTCAATGAATTTAGCTGAATTTTCAAGCCAGGTCTGATCAATGCCTGTACCGCCGATGTGTCCCCATTCACCAAACATAACAGCAATTCCTTCCTGCTCGCAAAAATCCAGGATCTTCAATAACACCGCTTCGCTTTTCGAGGGATTGTATTGCCCGTCAGCCATATAATTCCAGCCTGCCGAAATCATGATCCGAACGATCGGCGGACGCATAAACCGGACCCGCTGAAATAATTTGTTCCAGTCACCCGCCGATAAAGTCGGACTTCCGGTCCAGGTGTTCAGGATATCATAGCCTCCCCATTGCACGCCATTCCCCACAAACGACTGATTAATCACTTCCGCCTTGATCACCAGATCATTCCGCGGATCGGCGTCCGGAATATCGGGAGTATCGCTCTCCCCGCACGAGGCGCTGCTCAAAAGAACCGCGCAGGCCCATAACAAAATCACTTTCATTTTCATCTTACTCATTATATTTTAGGTTACAGGGTTACAGGGCATAGCGCATGGGGCATGGAGCATAGCGCTGGTTGCTCTCACTCGACTCCCTACTCCCGTTTCCGTTCTCCGGTTTCCGGTCTCCGGTCTCCCTACTCCTTCCTCACATCCACCCAATACTTTCGCGGACGCTTGACAAACTTGTCATAATCGCTGTAAATGCTTCCCCAGTCGTCAACCCCGCTCAGGGTGAAGGTAAAGGCATAATCGGTAAGCGTTCGCGACTTAGCATTCCCCAGATCATACGTCCCGGGACCGTCAAACATGCCGGTTTTGGTCGTCCCGTCAGCAAAGGTAAAGGTAACGGTTCCGGTGGCATAATTCCTCATCCAGGAGCCTGTTCCCCTGGGGATGGTCCGGTAAAAATGATTGACATCGATATTCGGGGTTTTCGATATAAAAAGGAAATTGGCGTATTTTCCGTCAGCGCCGGCGTCATTGACCACCGTTCCGTAGGTGTTGCCTTCGGTGGTGATCCCGGTCATGGTAAAGCTCAGCTTGTTATCCTGTTCCTTGGCGGGACCCTCGGCTGAAGGCCAGCACCAGGACTTGTCGCTCATCTTCAGAACAGCAGCTCCTCCATATTCCGGTCCGGTTCCTCCGTACACGTATAAACCCGTAATATCCCAGGTCCCCAGAAGTGTTTCGGTAAACGGGTTGAGTTTAATCACCCAGTCCAGCGGATCCCCGTTGGCCGGGGTAACCGTGATCACAGCCGAATGATCCGCATTTTCAAAATTCAGGGTCTCGCCGTTCTTCACCGAAGCGCCGGCGCCATAGGACAGCTCGATCTGATTGATTTTAATAGCGCTGAAATCGGCGCTGGCACTGGTATTATAGGTAAAAACAATGGTCGCGGCATCGCCTTCCCTCGAAACGGTAGCCTCGCCAACCTGATCCTGAAAAACAATACTGATGATGTTCCGTTCCTTATTCCATTTCCCGTCTTTTATGTCTTCCATCGGATCTTTCTGACAGGCAAACAGCATTCTTACCAGCAGGAACAGGACGATATAATTATATTTGCTCATATCCATCTATTTTTTAGTTGCCACTATTCACATTCACGTTCAGATCGATTTCCATCTGCGGAATCGGATAAAAGGCGGCCTGCGCTTCGGTAATGCCTGCCACAATGGCCTTCGGATCTTTTTCAACAACCATGGCCTTGCGCCGCAAATCGTACAGGCGTTGACCCTCAAAGGCCAGCTCCCACGCACGCTCCTGTATAACCGCATCGCGGAAGGCGCCCGCGGCTAAACCCGGCTGCAGATCGCCCAGTCCGGCGCGCGCCCTGATCTTATTCACCCATAAATAAGCATCGCCAGTGGGACCGGCCGCCTCGGCATAGATTAAAGCCACTTCCGAAAAACGGATCAGGTAAGGCTTTGTACTCGACTTCTGTCCGACAAATTCAGGATCGACATACTTCCTTGTAAACGGCGCTTTGATCTTTCCGCCTACCGATCCGACTTCTGTCCCGCCGGCATTATAAACCGAGGTCACCAGCAGATCAGTCCTACGCTTGTCGTTCTCTGCAAACGTGTTGTAGAATTCTGATGTGGTTTGAAACACCTCCCATCCGTGAGTTGCGTAAATGAAGGTCCCGTCCGGATTTTTTAAATAATACGGATTACCATCCACCCAGGGATGGAACATCATCCCGATCTTCGAATAGTTCCCTTCGTTCAAGCCGGTGCGGTCGCCCGACATGATGAAAATGTGCTCCGGCCCGTTTGGCGCATCGATGTCATAGATGTGAAGCAAATTCTCGTCGAAAGCGTAATTCGACTGATCATTCAGCACCTTTGCAGACCAGCCCGCAGCTTCATCATAGAGCTGGTTCACATCCGCAGCCATTTCCGTATATTTAGCCACGCCGCTTTCCTTCGACGAGGCGATGGTCAGATAAACTTTTGCCAACAGCGCCTGTGCGGCCACTTTATCGGCGCGCCCCACCCGCTGTCTGATCTCCAGCAAACTTTCCGCCTGTTTCAGGTCTTCAATGATGAAATCATACAATTCATCCAGGCTGGTCGCCATATTGGGTGAGGTCTGCGAAATACTCTTCACCATGCTTTTCTGCACCGGCACCAGCCCAAAGGTTTTTACCAGGTTATAGTAATTGTAGGCCCTCAAAAAATAGGCTTCGCCCAGCAGCCGGTTTTTGACCACATTCTCAAAATCACTGTTCACTACATTGTCAATCACCGCGTTCGAACGGTTAATGGCAATGTAACAGTATTTAAAGAAATAAGTCAGGGTTTCGTTGTTCGCATCAGCAGTCCAGTTGTTGAGCTGCTGTGAACCATAACCTTCGTCCGCTTTCACATTACAGGTCTCCGAGGCAAGCTCGCCAATGTAAAAAATACCACGTGCATACTCAATAAAAGTGAGGGCATTATAGGCAAACATCAGCGACGCTTCCGCATCTTCCGGAGTCTTGTAAAAGTTATCCTCCGAGTAGAACCCATACGGATCCTCCGTCAGATCACAGGACTGGATCAACACGCCCAGCGTCATGAACAGTAAAAATATCGTTGTCTTCATCGCGATCAGTTTTAAAAGGTTATATCAAGTCCAAATGTCCATTTCTGCAGCCTTGGATATCCGCCCCAGTAGATCCCGTCAGTGCCTGTCTCCGGATCATATCCTTTAAACCCGGTAAAGGTGTAGAGATTCGATCCGTCAACATAAATGCGTACATTCGACAGCCATTGCCGGTTTTTCGGACGGTAATTATAGCCCAGTGTCACATTCTGCAACCGCACAAACGATCCGTCTTTCACATACCAGTCCGACAGGTAATAGGTCCTGTCCTGCCTCAGGGCCGGATAGTCATTGGTCTTGTTATCCTGCGTCCACCTTAACGGCATATTGAAGGCCTGTCCTCCCCACATGTTCTGGTACAGGATGTCGTTTCCGAAAACGCCGTTCAGGAAAATCTCGAGATCAAAGTTTTTATATTCGGCGCTCAGGGAGAAACTGGCAGTGAAATCGGGATTCGGATTTCCGATAATCGTCCGGTCCTTGTCGTTGAATAAGCCGTCTCCGCTCAGATCCTGATACTTGAATTCTCCCGGCTGAGCCAATGCTCCGGTCAACCCTTCGGCAAGCCCTTCGTCTTCCGATTGGATGATGCCGTCAACTTTGTACCCGTAAATCACATTCACCGGCTGCCCGATAGCCAAAATATTGGGGTTCTGACGGAAGGTTGACAGCGAAGTCCCCCAGAACTCATATTTCATTCCGGTGATAAAATCAGTGTTCAGGCCCGAAGTGACTGCATCTCCAAGGCTGACCACCTTATTCCTGTTCCTTGAAAAAATAAAGCTTGTGGTCAGGTTAAAATCCTTTTTACGGACCACATCCGCGTCCAGCGAAATTTCAAAACCCTTGTTCTCCACTTCACCGTCATTCACCCACATCCGGTTATAGCCCGACGAAAGCGACAGTATCCGCTCCCGCAGCAAATCGGACGTATTTTTGATATAGTAATCAAACACCAGCCGCAACCGCCGGTCCATGAAGGCCAGATCCACCCCGAAGTCGGCCTGTGCGGTGGTTTCCCATTTCAGATCAACATTCGGTATACCTCCCCAAACCCGGAAACGGTCACTGTCGCCTTCATAATCGACGATGTAACCGGGCCCGATGGCTGTGTGCCATGCCCCCTCATCATAATATTTCTCCACGCCGTAACGACTCAGCGTCTGGTAAGGCGATATTCCCTGATTCCCCGAGATCCCGTAACTGACACGGAATTTCAATTCATCGAAAAAATTCAGGCTTTTCACAAAACCGGCATTTTGAGCTTTCCAGCTAATGGCGCCCGACGGGAAATAAGCCCATTTGTTATTCGCCCCGAATTTCGACGAACCATCCGCACGCATGGTGGCCGTGAGTAAGTAGGTATCATCCAGCGAATAATTGAGACGGCCCAGGAACGAAAGCAATTTCGTCTTCGAAAGGCTGTTGGAATGCACATTCTTCTCCGGATTGCCCGAGCCCATGTTCTCATTGCCCGTAGCCTCGTTGACAAAGTCATACGACGAAAGACTGGAACTGCGGCTCATCGAATATTCATAAGAATGCCCCGCCATCAGATTCACTTTATGGATTTTGGCAAATGTTTTGTCGAAAGTCAGGTACGTTTCCGCAACCAGGCTTTGTCCCATCCAGTTGCTCAAATGGGCCGCACCATTGTTAAAATCGCCCGACTCGGTATAGATCTTCGGATTGTACTGATCGGTAACGGAGCTTCCGTATTTGTAATTGACCTGCGATTTCAGGTTCAGGTAATCGGCGATCTGGAAATCGAGCATCCAGGAAGAAATATAGTCGACACCGTTGCTTTCGTTGGTCTTGTGATTCGTGAGCGCCAAAGGATGCGAATAATCGTTCTGCCCAACAAGAAAATAAGATCCGTCTTCATTGTAAACCGGCCAGATGGGATTCCGGTAATAAGCCAGGCCGCCGTTATTGTTCCGGTAGTTCTTTGAAAAAAGATTCGACGTGCGCAGGGTCAGGTTGTCAAAAACCCGATGATCCACCGCCAGCTTGATGATCCCTTTCTGATAGTCATCTTCAATGTAAACCCCCTTGTCATCGAAATAATTCAGACTCAGGTTGAAAGAGGTTCGCTGACTGGCGCTGTTCACCGAAACCGTCGTATTGTTCGAGACCGGCACATCGCGAAAGACGATTTTATCCCAACGGGTGAAATGCGGCCACTCCCCGTTTTGCAACTCAGCAACCGACGGGTAATAAATCCCGTTCGAATTGGTTGCTCCGATATATAAAGGAGGAAGATTGGCATTGACGCGGTCTTCGTTATTGAGCTGAGCCATCAGCACAGGATCATTCCAAAGAGCCAGTTCCGAAGAAAACCTGGAAAGCGTCGTTTGCTGACGAACGCTGACCGTGGTCACACCTTCCTTCGCCCGGTTCGTCGTGATCATGATCACCCCGTTTGCTCCCCTTGACCCGTAAATAGCTGATGCAGAAGCATCTTTTAAGATTTCAACCGATACAATATCGGCAGGATTGATTTGCTTGAGGTTACCGGCTTCCCCGAATGGGAAACCATCCACCACCAGCAGGGGTGAATTGGAACCGCGAAGCGAACTTCCGCCCCGGATCCTGACCGTTGAACCTGCCCCGGGATCCTGCGACGAGTTGATGACCTGCAAGCCTGCCGAACGCCCCTGAAGAAGCCGGTCGATCGAATTCGCCGGTGTGCTTTTCAGTGATTCCACCTTAACCGAGCTCACCGAACCGGTCAGATCACTTTTCCGGACACTTCCGTAACCAATCACCACCACTTCTTCCAGTCCGCGGACGTCTTCCTCCAACGTCACATTCACCCTGGACTTCCCCTGAACCGGAACTTCGGTTGTCTTATAGCCTACGAAAGAAAAAATCAGGACCGGATCGTTCGTTGTCAATTCCATTTGATATACACCTGAAGCGTCTGTAATGGTACCGTTCATCGTTCCTTTTTCAAGGATTGTCACCCCCGGGATCGCTTCAGCCTGTCCGTTGACAACGGTTCCGCTTATTTGAGGTGACTGTCCGAATGAAGATAACACCGCCAGGTTAAACACGATTGCCAGAATAGCCAATCGGAGTAAACAGTTTATCCTTTTTTCCATACGTTTAAGTTTTTCTTGAGATACAGACAAAACTAATGATATTCCTCAAAGATAAATTCGCCTTTCAAGCTAATTGCATGTACTTTTATGAATAATTTGTCTTAAAAAGAAGAAATAAACCGACTGTAACATTTTTAATTAATTATTAATCAGAGCAGTAAATATAATTATGAGACTAATGAAATAATGAATGATAATAATTATATTTGTGATACTATTACACGATATAAAGATGAATAACCGGATTGTTCGTGAAATTACACCGCTTACCGAAGATGATTTCTTCATTGTATTGAATCATTATAATGCCAGGTTCGATTTCCCGGTCCACTATCACCCGGAATATGAACTCAACCTGGTGCTGCATTCAAAAGGGAAAAGGATCATTGGCGATTCCATCAGGGATTATCATCATCCCGACCTGGTTTTGATCGGATCCAACACACCGCATGCCTGGACGGGACATGAAGACGGGGTACAGGTCATAACCATTCAGTTTCATACCGACTTTCTGAGCGAAAAAGCATTATCCAGAAAGCTCACCACTCCCATCAGGGAATTGCTCGACCGGTCCCGGATGGGGATCCTGTTTTCTGAAGAAACAACGGCGAACATGATCGAACGTGTTTTCCGGCTGACCGAAATCAGGGGTTTCGATTCGCTGCTTGAGTTTTTATCCATCCTGTACGATCTGTCCACATCCAGAAACCAGCTAACCCTGTCGTCTCCTTCGTATGTGGGCCAGTTCGATACATCAAAAAGCCAGCGCATTAAAATGGTCAACCAGTATCTGTACGAGAACCTGATGAACCCGATCCGGATTGAAGAAGCTGCACGTCTCGTTTCAATGACCCCTTCAGCGTTCAGCCATTTTTTTAAAAAACGGACACAACGGTCATTCTCCGACTACCTGACCGACCTCCGGATTGGTCACGCGGCCCGGATGCTGATCGAAACGGAAAAGAACATTTCAGAAATATGCTTTGAAAGCGGATTTAACAACGTTTCCAATTTCAACCGGTCCTTTAAAACAAAAAAGGGCTGCACCCCAAGTGAATTCCGCTCCCAGCAAAAACTGATCACCAAACACTGATTAAAAAACCGGAAGAAACCAGCCCGGAAAACAAATCGGTACGCGTTTCAAGAGCTCCAATACGCCGGCCCGGGCCGGGCCGGCGTATACTATACCTGCAAAGCCGCTCTCCTGAAAAACCGATCACCAGGCAGCAAACAAAAAGCCGCCCCGGGGTTCCGGAACGGCTCTTCATTTGCTGTTGTAATTATCAAAATTCTTCCCTAATTCAAAATGCTGCGGTAGTTCTCATTGATCAGCTCGGGCAGGTAACTGGCGATCATATCCAGCACTTCTGCATCAGCCAGCCTGGTGGCGCTGATCACTTTCTGGTTGTTCAACATGGCCTCGCTCAGCACTTTCGTGTTCAGATCCGAAGGAACAAGCTGTTCACCCGGCTTCAGGGTTCTTGCACCAAAGCCTTTTTCGCTGTTCACATACTTCACTTCAAAATAACCGGTACGGATAATATATTCGTTGCCGGCTTTGGTTTCTTTCAGCAATACCTGCACCGGACGGCCTGCATCACCATAGGTAATTTCCCAGCTCTTTTGAAAAGAGGTTCCGGGCACCAGATCTTCCCTGGCCGAGATTTTATAGTCATCGCGAAATACTTCGGTGGTGTAAGAAAAACCGGCTCCCGTAATCGCCATTAGTGCGGTTAATACCAAACAAAAAATACTGTTTCTACGTTTCATGACATTTGTTTTTAAACTGTTACGTAATCATAACGGCACAAATGTAGCAACAGAAATCAGATTAAAAAATGAAAACAGAGACTATTTTATTTTGTTAAAAAGAAGCTTACTTTCAATTTGATAGCTAAAAATCAAAAAAGTTCATTTTTATAACGAATCAGGACGTCTTATTTCTATAAAAAATCTCTTTTAAGCAAGATTACTTTCAATTTGAAAGGCGTATATTCTACAACATATTAAATTACTGTAATCCTTAAATACCGTATCATATAAGCATTTTAAGACCCGCCAAAAACAAAAAAACACGCTCCAACATCCCTCTGTTCGTGAACAAACAACATAATAAACCAAATTTTGCTTACAATTTAAAAGTTTCTGCTTTACGACTCATGAAAACAGCTCAATCGGATTCATTTTTAAGAATTCTCCCGGAGGGATCCCTCCGGCCCCTATCAGGAGAACTTTGAACGGACGGAATTTAGAAGCGAACACAGTCATCCCTTTATTTGCTTGTTTTTTTCCTGATTTGACTTCCAGTGCAATAATGCGGTCATTCCATTCCATCACATAATCTACCTCATCGTTTCTTTCGCGCCAGTAATACAAGGAATATCTTTCCGACATGGAATGATTGATCAGGTGTGAACCCACAGATGATTCAACCATCCTTCCCCATTCCTTGGTATCTTTTCTCACTTCGGGGTAACGATATTGTAATTGAGCAGTCAGCAAGGCATTGTTATGGACCTGAAACTTGGGGGCAGATGACCTTCGACGGGCGATATCACCGGCATATTTTTCTATTCCTCCCAACAATCCGCTATCAGATAATAAAGTGAGATAATTTGACAGCGTCGTTGTATTCCCCGCATCCTGTAACATCCCTAATATTTTTGTAAACGACAGGATTTGCCCCGAATAAACCGCGCCGGTCTCAAAAAGTCGTTTCAACAGGGCCGGTTTATCAACCCGTGTTAACATGAGAATATCTTTCGAAATACTTGTTTCGATTAAAGCATCTGTAATATATTTCTTCCACCGCGTTTCATCTTCGATCAGTTCGGCCGGACCCGGATAACCGCCAAAATACACGTATTGATCTACAGACCAGTTAAATGCCTGCTGCATTTCCGCAAAAGACCAATGTCCTGTATAAATTATTTCAAACCTGCCTGCTAATGATTCCGAAAGCCCTTTTTGTATCAGCAACCGGGATGAACCCAATAAAATCACCTTAATATTGGTTTTCTCCCGGGTATCCCGATCCCATTGCTGTTTGACAACTTCACTCCAATTATCAATTTTCTGTATTTCATCAAACACGATTAGATACTGGTCTTTCTTCTCAAGCTCCATTTTCACCCGGGTTGAATCCCATACCTGTGAAACCCATGTACTGTTGCCACTGATTACGGCATCGGCCGATTCCATTGTATAAGGCAGGTCAATCTGATCAAGAAGTTGGAGAATCATGGTCGTTTTGCCTACCTGCCTCGGCCCGACAATGACCTGCATGAACTTACGCTTCTCGAATAATCTCTTCTTAATCTGCTGTAAATAAGGTCTTTCATACATATTATTACAAATTACTCAATAAACTGAGTAAAATTACTCAATAAAATAAAAAAAGAGCAACGTCTGTTGCTCTTTTTTTATTTATCGTATCGCTGCTATAATTTCTCAAACAATTTCCGGAAGCTAACCTGCCCGGCAATAATCCCTTTTACTTTTTCAACCGGAACCCGGTCCTGCTCCATCGAATCACGGTACCTGATTGTCACAGTGCCGTCTTCAAGGGTTTGATGATCCACCGTCACGCAGAAGGGTGTTCCGATGGCATCCATCCGGCGGTAACGTTTCCCGATCGAATCCTTCTCATCGTACTGGCACTTGAAATCAAACTTGAGGTCATCGATGATTTCCCTGGCCTTTTCAGGCAGTCCGTCTTTTTTGATCAGCGGCAGTACAGCCAGCTTCACGGGAGCCAATACAGCCGGGATCCTCAAAACCGTCCTGATCTCCTTCTGCCCGGCGGCCGATTCCACCTCTTCCTCAAAGTAGGAAGCCGAGATCACCTGCAGGAACATCCGGTCCAATCCAATCGAGGTCTCCACCACGTAAGGCACATACGATTCATTTCGTTCAGGGTCAAAATAAGTGATCTTTTTCCCCGAGTATTTTTGATGCTGCGACAAATCAAAGTCGGTGCGCGAATGGATCCCTTCCACTTCCTTGAAGCCAAAAGGGAACCTGAATTCCACATCTACGGCGGCATTGGCATAGTGTGCCAGTTTTTCATGAACATGGAACCGGTAGTTGTCGTCGCCGAAGCCAAGCGCGCGGTGCCACTTCATCCGGAAATCGCGCCACCTTTCGAACCATTCCAGTTCTGTTCCCGGCTTCACGAAAAACTGCATTTCCATTTGTTCGAACTCCCGCATGCGGAAAATAAACTGACGGGCCACGATCTCATTCCGGAATGCTTTCCCGATCTGGGCGATCCCAAAAGGGATTTTCATGCGTCCGGTTTTCTGCACGTTCAGGTAATTGACAAAAATCCCCTGAGCTGTTTCAGGACGAAGATAGACTTTCAAAGCCCCATCCGAAGTAGAGCCCATTTCAGTCGAGAACATCAGGTTAAACTGACGCACCTCCGTCCAGTTGCGGGTTCCGCTTACGGGGCAGACAATCTCCTCATCCACAATGATCTGACGCAGTTCTTCCAGGTTCGAATCGTTCAGGGCCCCGGAAAAGCGGTCATGCAGGGCATCCCACTTTTGCTGATTCTCAAGCACCCGTTGATTGGTTTCCCGGAATTGCTTTTCATCAAACGCAACGCCAAAGCGTTTAGCCGCCTTTTCAATCTCTTTATTGATCTTATCTTCGTATTTGGCCAATTGCTCCTCGATGAGCACATCGGCACGATAACGCTTTTTTGAATCCTTGTTATCGATCAGCGGATCATTGAAGGCGTCCACATGGCCGGAAGCTTTCCAAATAGTCGGGTGCATAAAAATGGCAGAGTCAATTCCCACCACGTTCTCATGCAAAAGCACCATGCTGTCCCACCAGTATTTCTTGATGTTATTTTTTAATTCAACACCGTTCTGCCCGTAATCATAAACCGCGCTCAATCCGTCGTAAATCTCGCTCGATTGAAATACATAACCATACTCCTTACAGTGGGCCACCAGCTTCTTAAAAATATCTTCCTGAGCCATATTAAAATTTATAATTGAATATTTATTGTTTTTGTTTACCTTGCTGCAAGCTGCTTCCGGCTCCCTTTTTTACCGCCTTTCCGGTGACAGGATTTTCGGAGCCTAAGCGTCGGAGCGTGAAGAATTTTGACTTTGTGAAGCGTAATAAAAAACTTCTGTCCGACGACCAACGGAAGGAGTTAAGTTTTTTAGCAAGCAAAGTCAAAATTCAGCGTAGACGGTGTAGATCCGAAAACCACTGTCAACCTTTCTTAATCAATCTCCTCAAAATCCACGTACTCGCCTTCGTCCCTCGCCACACGACTGTGCTGATCCCTGTTTTTTTCGATCCGCACATCACCTTCGGGGCGCCTGGGAGCGTTTCCTGAATAACGGGAACGGTCATCGGGTCCCCCGAACAGCGAAGACAAACCCCGGCTAAAAAACCTGACCGCATAATAGATGACCAGGCAAAACAAAATTATTTTCAACAAGTATGACATATTCCTGATGTGTCTTAATCACGTATTCATGCTGAAAATCAGCGGCCGTAAAAATAAGAATTTTTGTTGGAACGACCATAAGGAAAATTTCTGCGCTGCAAGACAGACTACCAGATGTTCAGACCACCAGATGTTCAGATAGTCCGAGAATCTGAAAGTCTGAAAATCTGAAAATCCGAGAATCAGACTGCTTACGACTTACGACTAATGACTAACGACTTACGACTCACTACTCCCGTTTCCGTTTTCACGTCTCCGTTTCCGGCGACAGGGTTTTTGGAGGCCTATGCGTCGGAGCGTTAAGAATTTTGGCGTTGTGAAGCGTAAAAAAAACTTCTGTTTGACGACCAACGGGAGAAGTTAAGTTTTTTTAGCGAGCAACGTCAAAATTCAGCGTAGACGGAGTAGCCCCAAAAACCACTGTTACCGCCGGTTCTACCCTATTCAAAATAATTCATCACCGTATATCCCCCGTCTTTCAGCAAGGCATCCTTCTTCATCAGTTTAATATCCGACTGCATCATATCGGCAACCAATGCCTTCAGATCATACTTCGGTTCCCATCCCAGCACCGTTTTGGACTTGGTCGGGTCGCCAATGAGCAGGTCTACCTCAGTGGGACGGAAATAAGCCGGATCGACCGCCACCACCGGTCCCGTGACGCCTTTAATCCGTTCCAGGTATTTTTCACCGGCCTTACCCATGAAAACAGCCTCATTTACAGCCGTAATATACCCTTTTTCATCGGCGCCTTCGCCTTTAAACGTAATTTCCAGTCCGATCTCGGCCGCTGCCATCTTCACAAAATCACGGATCGTGGTGGTCACCCCCGTGGCAATCACATAATCATCCGGTTTATCCTGCTGCAGGATCAGGTACATCGCCCGGATGTAATCCTTGGCATGACCCCAGTCGCGCTTGCTCGAAAGATTGCCCAGGAAGAGCTTCTCCTGCATGCCCAGTGCAATGCGGCTGACCGCACGCGTAATCTTCCGGGTCACGAATGTTTCACCGCGGATGGGCGATTCATGATTAAACAAAATCCCGTTGCTGGCATGCAATCCGTATGCCTCCCGGTAGTTCACCGTGATCCAGTAAGCGTATAATTTCGCAACGGCGTAAGGCGATCGCGGATAAAACGGCGTGGTCTCCTTTTGAGGTACCTCCTGCACCAATCCGTACAGTTCGGAAGTCGAAGCCTGGTAAATGCGCGTCTTTTGTGCCAGTCCCAGCAGGCGCACGGCTTCCAGAATGCGAAGGGTACCGATGCCATCGGCATTGGCCGTATATTCAGGAGTATCGAAACTAACCTTCACATGACTCATTGCAGCCAGATTATAGATCTCGTCAGGCTGCACCTCCTGGATAATCCGGGTCAGGTTCATGCTGTCGGTCAGGTCGCCGTAATGAAGGATCAGATTCCGGTTTTCCACATGCGGGTCCTGGTACAGATGGTCGATCCGGTCGGTATTAAAAAGCGATGACCGCCGCTTCAATCCATGGACCTGGTAGCCCTTTTTTAACAGGAACTCGGCCAGATAGGCTCCGTCTTGCCCGGTAATGCCGGTTATAAATGCTGTTTTGCTCATATACGTTGAATGAAAGTTCAAAATAAAAGAAAAATCCGGCGCCCGCGCGGCCTCCGGAATCTTACGGCCTGCAAGGGTGCAGCCTCAGGAACCAGGCCCGGCGCCGCCATCAATTTCCTCCGGTACATAATAACTGGCATCAAATATAGTTATTAATAGTGGCTAAATATACTGATCATGCAGAGACGGGTTTTAAAAATTTTTCTGTTTGCAGTCCTCTCAGGAGCGATCAGCCCGCTGATGGCACAACCCGATTTCAGCAATCAGGATGTGAGCAAGGTGAATGTGCAGGATTTATCGGATGAACAAATACAGCGCAGGCTTCAGCGAAAAAGCCTCTTCGTCCCGGCTGCTGCCGGCTAAACCTTGCGCTTCTTCCTCATTCCGTGACTGAGGGGGCGAAGCTGTGCCCGTCGCCTGCGAAGATTTCTTTTCCCTGACCATTGCCCGTCAGCCGGTTCTTCCGCCTCCGGAATTTTTTTTACAATATAAAATCATTCTAAATACAACGCGTTAATAAAAAGATAACACCCAAAATAAGACTATAAGAAACTAATTATCAATACCCTTATACAACCAATATGATGCAATCGGAAAAACTTTACATATTATTTGACCAGCTTTTTGATATTTATATACCTTTGTCACAAGAAAAATTGATCCGGTCAAGCAACTATTGCTTGTTTCGTCCATCTTGTAAAAGAAACCGCTCATTTCCCACTGCCTATTTCTGAAAAAAAACAGATCAGCTAATTCAGGTAAAGGGCATGGCGACAAATTGTTGCGGATCAAAATATAAAATATGAAAGAAGTCATGAAAGCCCCGGGTTTCGGCCGGTTGGGTGATGATTGGCGCCCCTCATACAGACAATGAAGAACAAATTAGCAGAAGACAAAAGCCAGATAAATGATTAACAGATTTTTAGTATTGATTTCTATTATTCTTTTCTTTGCGATCATAACGCCGGCCAACGCGCAAAGCGAAATTACGGATGTAAATGTTGAACAGTTAAGCGACGAACAGATACAAAAAGTAATTGACGAGATGAACAAGCGGGGACTGACGCTGGAACAGGCCGCCCAGCTTGCCAGGGCGCGGGGAGCAAGCCCGTTGCAGATTGAGCAGATGTCGCAACGCATCCGGCAAAAGCAGGCGCAGGCCCCGGGTCTCCAAAACAGCGGGCAGCAGCAGGCTGTGCCGAAAGGAGTTCAGGATTCGCTGCAAGGGATGAAAACCGGTGACTTCGTGTCCCGGGACAGGCCGACGGAGAAAAAAGAAAACACGGAAGTCGCTGAACTTGCCAAAAAGATTTTTGGTTTTCAACTCTTTAACAGCAAAAACCTCTCCTTCGAACCCTCGGTCAATATTCCCATGCCGGCCGATTATGTTCTCGGTATCGGCGATGAGGTCGCCATTCAGATCTGGGGAGCCAGCCAGCAAACCTACTACCTGGAGATCGACAACAACGGCTCGGTCTACATTCCCGATCTGGGTCCGTTAAAATTAGCCGGGCTCGGGTACCAGACGGCAAAAGATCTCATCATAAAACGCTTAACATCGATATACAACGACATGGGAGGGCAGGATCCACAGACCTTCGCCGATGTCACGATCAATAATCTGCGGTACATTAAAGTGAATGTTATTGGCGAGGCCATTGCCCCCGGAACCTATACCCTCCCGGCAACCGCTTCCGCCTTCAATGCGCTGTACCTTTCCGGAGGCCCGAACGAAAACGGGTCCTTCCGGCAGATCAGCGTCATGCGCAACAACAAGCTTCTGACAACAGTCGATGTCTACGACTACCTGATCAACGCCAACACAGCCGCCAACGTTTCCCTGCGCGACCAGGATATCCTCTTTATCCCGGCCTACGCCAAACGCGTCGAAACAACCGGCGAATTCAAACGGAAGGCTATCTTTGAGCTGAAAGAAGACGAAAACATAGAAGACCTGATGAAATACAGCGGCGGACTGAACGAAAAAGCGTCAGCTTCCCGGCTGCTGCTTACCCGCTTTGACAACGACCAGCATCAGTTGATCGATGTCGATCCGGATCAGTTTGGCTCCCTGCCCTTAAAAAACGGCGACGTCCTCCGGGCGGAACCCGTAATCGACCGTTTCGAAAACAGGCTCTCCATCGAAGGAGCCGTCTTCCGCCCCGGATCGTATGCCCTCGACGAAGGCATGACCCTCTCCCGGCTGATCGAAAAGGCCGGCGGACTTCGTGAAGACCATTTTTCAGGCCGTGGCATGATCATCCGGCTCGACAACCAGCTTTACCCGACCACCATCCCCTTCGACCTCGACGAGCTGATGCAGGGAAAAGGCGATATCGCGCTGCAGCGCGAAGACCAGGTCATCATCCGCGATATCTTCAGCATCGGCGAAAAAAAGACTGTCCGCATTTATGGCGAAGTGATCAGGCCGGGTCAGTACGACTTTCACCGGAACATGACCATGAAAGACCTGATCTTCCTGTCGGGCGGTATGACCGAGGCAGCCAGCGAATCATTCATTGAAGTCGCCCGCCGCAACTCGTATGCAGAAGCCGGCAACATCAACAGTAAAATGGCTTCGCTTTTCCAGTTCAACATCGACCGCAGTTTGGCGCTGAACGAACAGGATGCAGCCTTTAAGCTCGAACCCTTCGACCAGGTCTATATCCGGAAAGCCCCGTCCTATGAAGCACAAAAAACAGTTTTCATCCGGGGAGAAGTGAAATATCCCGGCGAATACAGCATCAGCAGCAAGACCGAACGGATTTCCGACCTCATCAGCCGGGCAGGCGGTATTACGCCCTATGCGTTCGTTGAAGGGGCAAAACTGAACCGCACGGTGTCGGGCCAGTTGAGAGAGCAGTTGAATGTAATTAAACAAATAAAGCCGGAATCCGGCGCCGCAATCCCGGTCGATACCGTCAGGCAAAGCAATCAACTGGAGATCAGGCTGGGCAATATCCTGGAACAGCCCGGCACATCCGACGATTACTTCGTACGTGAAGGCGACGAAATCATCGTCCCGATGAAAACCGAAGAAATCTGGGTGGACGGCGAAGTGCTCAACCCGATCGGGCTGGCCTGGGAAAAAAACAAAGGATTAAACTATTATATCGAACGTTCAGGAGGATTCAGCACCGAGGCTAAAAAAAGCAAAGTGTATGTGGTTTACAGCAACGGAACAAGCAAAGTGACCAAAGGATTTCTCTTCAGAAATTTCCCTGAGGTAAAGCCCGGAAGTCAGATCATTGTTCCGGCCAAACCCGCGAAGAAAATAGGGGCCGCCAACTGGCTGGCCATTACCAGCGCCTTATCGTCGCTGGCTATCGCCTTCGCTGCCATCCTGAAGTAAACAGCTAATAGCTAAAGGCTAACAGCTAAAAGCTAACAAAAATGAAGCAGTGGTATGTAGTGTATGTGAAAAGCAGGGCGGAGAAAAAGGTACTGCAGAGCCTCACAGGAAATGATATTGAGGCCTGGCTCCCGGTCCGGATGGAGCTCCGCCAGTGGAGCGACCGGAAAAAGCTGGTTGAAATGCCGCTCTTCCCGGGCTATGTTTTTGTGCGTGTCGGCCGGAAAGAATACGATCGGGCACTGACAACCACGCATGTGGTATCGTATATCACCTTCGAAGGGAAAGCAATCCCGGTACGCGATGACGCTATTCGTTCCCTGAAGCAGGTCCTGCAACAGGACCAGATCGAAGCCGAACTAACGCGTGACGATCTGAGCCCGGGCAGGCAGGTCGAGATCCTTTCCGGACCGCTCAGGGGTGTCCGGGGAGAATTAGTGCAACGAAAAGGAAAACATAAAGTTGGCATCCGTATCCAACAAATTAATTATACGGTGATGATCGAAGTTCCGGTTACGGAACTGGCTGTTATTGCAAACGCAGCGGAGCAACTGGCCGGTTAACCGTCCTTGCAGGCGCGCCGAAGCATCCTGTTTTAAACAATATTCCGATTGCCTGCTCACCCATCCGGGACTGAGGAGGCGAAGCTGTAAAAAATAAGTATATTCGTCTAAAATAAAAATCGATGGAAGCAATCGTTCTTGCAGGAGGACTTGGCACCAGACTTCAACCGGTAATTTCGGCTGTTCCAAAACCAATGGCTCCCGTTGCCGGGAAACCATTTCTGCACTATATCCTCGACTGGCTCGAAGGTAACCAGATTTCCAGGACAATCCTGGCGGTCGGTTATCAATACGAAATCATCCAAAACGCCTTCGGGAACCGTTTCAGTACAATGGAACTGGCCTATTCAACCGAAGATTCACCCTTGGGAACAGGCGGCGCAATTGCACGGGCCATGGAAGAGCTTTCAGGCGAACAATTCTTCATCATCAACGGCGATACGATCTTTAGCGCCTGCCTGAGCAAGTTATTTGCCTTTCATCAGGCGCATGCGTACGATCTGTCGGTCCTGCTGAAACCGATGCGCGATTTTGACCGCTACGGAGCAGTCGAAATAAACGAGCAGAACCGAATCGTCAGCATCAAAGAAAAAAAACCGCAAAAAGAAGGGCTCATCAATGGAGGCGTTTACATGGCCAATAAACAAATAAAAAGTTATTTCCCAAAAACGGACGCTTTCTCCTTCGAAAAAGAATTTCTCGAAACCAAACTCAACGAATTGTCATTCGGCGGTCTGATCTCAGACAGCTATTTCATCGACATCGGCATCCCGTCCGATTACCTGAAAGCCCAGTCCGAACTAACAGCTAAAAGCTAAAAGCTAACAGCTAAAAATTTCCCAGCCATGGAATACAACATAATCCTGTCCGCATTGTCGGGCTTTATACTGACATTTCTGACCATTCCGTCTATTGTCAACGTGTCGAACGCTAAAAAGCTGTTTGACGAACCGAACCAGCGCCGCCTCAACAAGGTCGTTGTCCCCACAATGGGAGGCATCGCGATCTTTATTGGCTTCAGCCTGAGCTCCATGCTGTTTCTCCGGGAAGGTTCGCCCCACGAGTTACGTTATCTGCTTGTGGCAACCATCATGATGCTTTTCATCGGAATAAAAGATGACATTCTGGCCATCGCTCCCTCCAAGAAGCTCATGGTCCAACTGGCCGCAGCCCTGATCCTGGTCGTGTTGGGAAACTTCCGCATCGTGCATACCTACGGCTTGTTCTCCGCCGAAATGCTGCCGCCCTGGATCAGTTTTCCGCTTTCGGTGCTGGTCATCCTTTTCCTGATCAATGCATTTAACCTCATCGACGGTATCGACGGACTGGCCGGCGGACTTTCCCTGCTCATCGCCCTGGTCCTGGGAAGCTGGTTCCTGGCCGCCGGTCACCTCAGCTCCGCCATCCTTTGCCTGGCCTTCTGCGGAAGCCTGGTGGCATTCCTGTATTTCAACCTCAAGGGAGGAAAGAACAAAATTTTCATGGGCGACACCGGCTCGCTCATATTGGGGGTCTTTCTTGCTGCGATGATCATCCGGTTCAACGAATTGAACGTTTATGCGCCGGCATCCCTCAGGTTTTCGCAAGCCCCTTTAATCGCGCTGGCCCTGATGATCGTGCCGTTAACCGATACCCTGCGCGTCTTTTTTATCCGGATCAAAAAAGGGCGCTCCCCCTTCTCGCCCGATATGAACCACATCCACCACATCCTCATCCGGTCGGGACTGAGCCACATCCAGGCCACCTGCTTCCTGCTGGCCTATACGGTTTCCTTCAGTTTGCTGGCCGGGCTGGCCATCCGCCTCAAGCTGGATTTATCGCTCAGCTTCCCCTCCCTGCTCGCCCTGAGTTTTAGCGCGACAGGCGTCATTCATTACCTGGGGACCCATTTCACCCGGCCGGCATCCGCGAATGGCAGGAAGCCATACGAGGTCAAAACAATCCCGCTGCGCGTGCTGAAAGACGAACCGGCTGCGGTCAACGGGAAAAAACCGGCCGAAGTTCACAAACCGGCCATGGCCTCCGCCGGCGATCACTTAATCAAAATCAGCGCTTCGCTTCAACGCAGCTTAAAAGTACACGCGGGCGAATAGCAAGCACATTCTTCATACCATGACGCATAAGAACAACCAGACCCGGGCCGTGGCCGGAAATGACGAAATCGATCTGCTCGTTTTGGGAAAAAGGCTTTGGACCAGACGCAAAACAATCGGCAAATGCATCCTGGCAGGCGCTGCGCTGAGCCTGCTCATCGCCTTGCTGTCGCCAAATAAATATACCGTCACGGCAACCATTGTCCCCCAAACCGAAAGCGACCAGTTGTCAAGTCTCGGCGGATTGTCATCAATTGCTTCCATGGCCGGCATCGACCTGAGAAACATGACATCGCCCGAAGCCCTTTCTCCGCTGGTTTACCCCAGCCTCATCCAGTCCTTCCCGTTCCAGCTCGAACTGATGAATACCCTGTTCACCTGCCCCGGCTACGAAAAACCGGTCAGCCTGGCGGAGTACCTCATCCACGACCAAAAGAAAGGCATCGGCTCAGCCATCTATCGGTATACGATCGGATTGCCCCGGACCCTTTCAAAAAAGAAACCGGCAGAACAGCTATCCGTTCAGTTCAACGATAAACAGCTTCAGTCCATCACCCGCGACCAGGAAGAAGTCCGTGATCGGTTAAAGAAAATCATCAGCCTCGAACAAAACGAAGAAGAGGGATACCTGTCCTTAAACGTCACCCTGAAAGACGCCGTGCTCACCGCCCAGGTGGCCCAAAAAGCCCTGACCATGCTGCAGGAATACATCACCCGGTATAAAATTGAAAAGGCGACGCTGAAACTGCGCTTCACACAGGCCCGGTACAACGAAAAGAAAACTGAATTTGAAAATGCGCAGCGCAAACTGGCTGTTTTCCGGAACCGCAACAAAAACACGTCGACGGCCGAGGCGCAAACCGAACTGGAACAACTGCAAAGCACCTACCAGATCGCCTATTCCATTTACACCGAACTGGCCAAGCAATTTGAACAATCGCAGATCCAGGTTAAGGAAGATACCCCGGTGCTCACGGTGATCGACCCGGTGCACATCCCGACAAAAAAATCAGCGCCTAAAAATTTCCTGATCCTCCTGCTGGGCATTTTCATGGGAACCCTCGCGGGCATAGGCGTTGTGGTGGTAAAGGAATACGCAACCGGCTTAAAGGAACAGTGGAAAAAATCCTGACCCTGTGAACCACCTGATCGCCTATTTAAAGGAAAAAGCAGGCCGGCATAAAACACTGATCGGGAATTTCTCCTACCTGTCTGCCTTGCAGATCTTCAATCTGATCCTGCCCCTGGTCACCTATCCCTACCTGATCCGCGTCCTGGGAAAGGAACTTTACGGACTGGTGGTGTTTGCGCAGGCAACGGTCGGGTACATGCGGATCGCCGTCGAATTTGGCTTCAATATCTCAGCGACCAAATCAGTCAGCGTCCACCGCGACGATCCGGACAAACTGAGCGAGGCGGTGAGCAGCGTTTTAATATTGAAAACGATCCTGTTTCTGCTTTCGTTTGCCGTCCTGCTGCTGCTGTTCCTGTTCATTCCGCAGATAAGAGCCTATAAACTGCTGTTCATCCTCACCATGTGGGTCTGCCTCTACGAGGTCATCTTTCCTTCCTGGTACTTCCAGGGAATAGAAAAAATGAAGTACATCACCTGGATCACGCTGATCAGCAGACTGATATCGCTGGTGCTCATTTTCATGCTCATCCGCTCGCCCGGCGACTACCTGCTCTTCCCGGTCATCAGCGGTATCGGCGCCGTCGTTGCCGGATGCATCTCCCTGTACATCATCTTCGGTACCGGCAACATCACGTTCCTGTTCACGCCGGCAGCGGTGTTAAAACGTTATTTTACCGAATCGGTGCCCATCTTTGTATCCAATTTATCCGTCCAGCTCTATCTGTCAACCAGCAAAATACTGGTCGGGATCTTCCTGGGCCTGTCGGGTGTAGCCTATTACGATCTGGGAGAAAAAATACTGAACCTCCTGAAAACCCCCGTCGTTATTTTCACCCAGGTCATTTTTCCAAAAATGAGCAACCGCTATGACTTTGCGTTCTTAAAAAAGACAGCCGCCATTTTATTCGTGTCGGTACTGGCCGCAATCGTCCTGTTCCAGCTAACCGCCGAAGAGCTGATTATCCTGTTTGCGGGCCGTGACATGCTTCCCGCGGCAAACGTCGCCCGCATCCTGACGCTCTCCCTTCTCCCCCTGATCGTCAGCAATGCCCTGGGCATCCAGACATTGCTCTCGCAGGGATTCAACAGGGAATATTCGGCGGTGGTGTTGCACGGCACGTTAAGCTATTTTGTTTTCGTTGCCGTTCTCCTTTTCACTTCGACTTTTACAATTTATACCATATCATACGTCAGCGTCCTGATCGAACTCGTGATGCTGGCCGAATTTTACCTGCGGTGCAAAAAACTGCAACTTATTCATAGCTGACGATGGAACAAGTAATGGGTGTGGTCGTTACGTATTACCCCGACAAAACCATAAAAGAAAATATCGGCTCCTATATCGGGTCGGTCAACGAACTGGTGGTGATCGACAACACGCCGGGAGGCTCCGCTGTCTTAAAGGAACTTTTCCCGGCCGGCGATCCGGCATTGATCCTTGTACACAATGGCCTGAACCGGGGCATCGCCGCGGCCTTAAATCAGGGAGCTGAAATAGCCCGCGAAAAAGGATATCGCTGGATCCTGACCATGGACCAGGACTCCAGCTTCAGCGACGGGCGCTTTTTTGAGGAATTCAACCGCTTTAAAGCCGGGAATGTGGCGGTGATCGCTCCGCGAAACAACGCGGCAAACCACCCTCCCGATCCCCTCAAAAACCCCGTCACACAGCCCCCGATGGTGATGACCTCCGGCAGTATGGTCAATCTGGCGGTCTGGGAAGAAATCAGCGGGTTTAATGATCAGCTCTTTATAGATGAAGTCGATCACGACTATTGCCTGAGAGCCTTATTAAAAAATTACCGGATTATCCAGCTAAACACCGCCACGCTGAGCCACCACCTGGGCCATCACAAACTGATCGGTTTCCCGGGAGTAAAACGCTGTATCCATTTTCACAGCCCAGAACGGACCTATTATATTTTCCGGAATAACTGCTACATGTTTAAAACCTATTCGGCGGCATTTTCAAAACTGATGAAAAAACGGAAGGCCATTCTGCTCCGCGACCTGCTCATTATTCTCCTGTTCTCTTCTGCCAGGCTCCGGCACATCCGGTACGCGGCGATGGGGATACGCGATTTCAGAAGAAACAGGTACGGACAAATCCCGGTTAAAAGCGACCCGCGCCCGCAACAATGAACGAACATCCCTTTAAACTGAATAAGCAACTCATCCTTCCGTTAGTGGTCGGATTGGGGCAATTTTCAGGAATCAATATTTATTACCTGAGCCTCCTGGTCACGGCGGTGCTGGTCACGGTGGGAACAAGCTTCCTGAAGAGCGACCTGAGCCGGAACCGTTACCTGCTCTTCTTTATCCTGAGCATGCTCATCACGGCGGCCGCCGCCCTGCGGCAGAAGATCCCCGACACCTATTCCGTCCTGATGTGGGCCCAGTTCACCTTTACCGCAGTCATTCCCCTGATCATCGCCGGCAGGGAAAAACTGCTGAAATCATTTTTCGTGGTCATTCAGTTCATCTTTGTGCTCGACTTTCTGACCAATCTCCTGCTGTTGCTGGGCGTGGACCTCCCTTATACCGGTACGCCGGTCGTCAGGCCGGGCGAAACCTTTCCCCGCCTCCCCGGCGTCATGAACAATACGCTGAGCAGCGGCTACACCTCCTTTGTCCTGCTGTGCTACCTGCTCGACAAAGACTCGTTTAAACAACAGCCGTTTTTCCGGCTGCTGTATACGGGCCTGGTGCTGATCAACATCCTGTTTGCCGGAACAAACCGGATTTTCATCCTGATCATGGTCGTCCTGGTCATCCGGTACATACCGGCAGTGAGGCAAAGCAAATGGCTGCTGTCGTCATTCGCGGCCCTGGTCATCGCCGCCACTGTCGCCTTGACCCTGCTGACTGCTTTGTCAAATAAATCCAATTTTCTCCGCTCTCAGCTCTGGATCATATCGGTCGAACAGATCGCGCAAAAGCCGCTGGCAGGACACGGGGTCTATTATCCCGACACCTCGCTGGCCAAGCCGGAACTGGAGAGCCTCAAAAAGCTGGGCGTAACTGAATCGTTCCCGCTGTCGGTTGCCTACAGTTACGGAATGGTGTCGCTTGCTTTGTTCCTGGTCTTCATCGTCCACGCCTTTTCAAAAATAAGCAAAGCCCCGGCCTATCGCTTCCAGCAGGGCATTTTCCTGGGACTCAGCATCGAGCTGTTCTTTGGCGGCACGCTGTCCAATACGCTGTTTGCGTTTTTATACTTTCTCTGTTTATACGTCATTACCGATGAATAGCACTTTGCCCGATTTTTCAGTCGTTATTCCGGCTTACAACAGCCTGGAACTTTTCCGCGATGCGCTGCAGTCCGTACTGATGCAGAAAGAGGTCAGCCTCAGCATCCTGGTGACAGACGACTCCACCAATACGCGAATTGAAGAATACGTCAGCAAGACCAATCTGCCGCAGGTCAGTTACCTGCACAACAATCCGCCCCGGGGCGCGGTAAAGAACTGGAACCACGGCTTGTCGAAGGCAGACGGAAAATATGTCATGCTGTTGCATCACGACGAACGGCTGCCCGGCCCCGATTTCCTGAAAAACGCTCTGGCGCAGCTCAGGAGCGGCAGGCACGACCTGTTGATATCGGATGTGGTTGTTCATCTTCCCGGGAACATACGAAGCGAACAAAAGCTTCCCGCTGCTTTCAGTCGCTTCATCCTGTTGCGTTTTCCTTCGCTCATCTATACGCTCAACCTGATCGGGCCCACGGCCTGCGTCATCTTCAAAAAAGAACGCTTTCTGCCTTTCAACGAAGAGCTGAACTGGCTCGTCGATGCCGACTGGTATTTCCGGATGATGAAAGGAAACAGGACCGGTTTTAACTCCGGGCTTCCCATCCGGTCACATTTTGGCCATCAGGACCAGATTACACTCGGGCTCGACCGGGACCGGGCCGAAAAAGAAGATCAGGCCGTCATCAAAAAAAGCAACGGTCTCTTCTCGTCGGTGGCTGTCGCCCTGGCGCTCCGGAACCTGATCCGCTTTTTAAAACGAAAACTTCAGATCAAAAAAAACCCGCTCCGGAACTATGCAAATTGTTAGAATAATCGGCGGACTGGGGAATCAGATGTTCCAGTACGCCTTCTGGCTGGCTTTAAAGCAACAAGGCCAACCGGCCAAACTCGATCCCTCCGGCTTTGGCGCCTATACGCTTCGCCAGCCTGAGCTTAACCGGGCCTTTCACATCGCGGTGAACGATAACACAGCTTCTGAAAACGAAATCGCCGCTTTAAAAGACATGGCGAAAAACCTCCGGATCAGAAAGTTGCTGGGCAAAATTTTGTACGCAAACCCCAACCGGTTTATCCGCAAATCGCATTTTATCGAACCCAACTTCTCCGGCTTCTACCCCGAAGCGCTCCGCCGGCCCGATGCCTACCTGGACGGGTACTGGCAAAACGAAAAGTACTTTTCGGCAATCGCCGGGCAGGTCCGGGCAGCCTTTCAGTGGAAGGCTGTCTCCGGGAAGAACCTGGAAGCGGCGAGGCAAATGGAAACTGAAAACTCGGTAGCCATCCACATCCGCCGCCTCGATCAACCCAAAAACCTAAAGGAACTCTTCTTCCGGATGCGCCTGCAACTGATCTGGAGAGTCTGCACAAAAAAATACTATGACGATGCAATCGCCTGCATGAAAGCGCGCACCGACCATCCCCGTTTTTACATTTTCACCGATCAGATCGGCTGGGTGAAAAAGAACATCCTGCCCGACGATGACACGGTCCTGGTCGATTGGAACCGAGGAGAAGACAGCCACTGGGACCTGTTCCTGATGACAAAATGCAGGCATAACATCATTGCCATGAGCTCTTATAGCTGGTGGGGCGCCTGGCTCAACCCCAATCCCGGCAAGATCATTATTGCCCCAAAAAAATGGGCCTTGCGTTTTACAAAAGAAATTAATCTAATACCGGAATCATGGATACGAATTTAACGAATCAACCGCTGCCGTTTTCGGTGCTCATTTCCATTTATCACAAAGAAAATCCCGACTTTTTCAGGCAGGCGCTGCGAAGCATCTGGAACGACCAGCGCCTGAAGCCAACCGAAATTGTGATTGTCAGAGACGGCCCGCTTACCACAGAGCTGGATGCCGTCATATCCGTGTTTTCTTTAACAGCGCCGGTAAAACTGGTCACCCTCGCCGAGAACCAGGGATTGGGCGTCGCGCTGGCAAAAGGGATGGAAGCCTGTTCCGAAGCGATCGTCGCCCGCATGGACAGCGACGACATTTCGGTTCCCGAACGCTTTGAAAAACAAATTCAATTCCTGGCCGAAAATCCGGAAGTAGCTTTTATAAGCTCCTACATCGCCGAATTTTCGACCGATCTGAATGAAGTCGTGTCCATAAAAGCGGTGCCGGGATCTCATCAGGAGATCATGCAGTTCTCCAGGACCAGGAGCCCGATGAACCACATGGCCGTGATGTTCAGGAAACAGGCCGTGATCGACGCCGGCAATTACCAGCCCTTCCGCGGCTATGAAGATTATTTCCTGTGGGTCAGGATGCTGGTGAAGGGATACAAAGCCGCCAACATCAAGGAAAACCTGGTTTACGGAAGGATCGGCAACAACATGCTGTCGCGCCGGAAAGGATTGGTCTTTTTCAGGCAGGAGCTGAGGCTGCAACGGGCATTCTACCGGCTGCATTTCATCGACAGCCGGACCTATGTCATCAATACGGTCCTGCGCAGCGCATCGCGCCTGCTTCCCGCATTCGCGCTCGGCCTTGTCTATAAACTTTTGCGAAAAAACGCCTATCGCCGTTTCCGGGTTCGTGAGTACCCGCTTTAACCTTTTAAAATAATCATCCCATGCACAACTGGATCTTCTTTTTCATGCTCCTATGCCCGTTTGCGGTCGTTGCGCAAACCACGCCGCTCCGGCCGGCAATCGAAATCAACGGAATGGCCGCGACCGGAAACAACCTGCCGTTCTGGTTTACCCACAATCAACTGGGCAGATACACCACCCATTCCTCCTGGCAGCAGTCAACCGAAGCGATCATCGAAGGAACAAGCGCCTTGAACGGCAAGCTGACCTGGAGCTACGGGACCGATCTGATCCTGCTGTTTGACGAAAACGGCGCCGATCCCCGGATCATCCAGGCCTATGCCGGACTATCCGGAAAAACCCTGGTTTTCAGGCTGGGGGCTTTTGCCGATGACGAATTATTGGGAGGACTCTCCACCAGCAATGGCAACCTGCTGCGTTCACGGAACTCCCGTCCTTACCCAATGGCCCGGCTGTCCACGACAGGCTTTATCCCGCTCTTCTTTGCCCGCGACTGGCTCCGGGTGAAAGCCGAATACGACGAAGGTCTGCTACCCGGCCGGCGGGTGGTCGACCGCCCTCATCTGCATCATAAATCGCTGACTTTCGAGATTCTCACCGGCCGGAGCTTCCGCATCCGGGCAGGCATCGACCACTATGTTTTTTGGGGTGGCACGCTTCCTGACGGAGAAAAACTCGCGTCCGACCTAAAAAGCTATTTCCGGTATATTCTCGGCAAAAGCGGCAACTCCAGCTTCAGTGAAAGCGATCAGGCCAACGTGGTGGGAAGCCAACTGGGCGCTTACCAGCTCAGTTTTCATCAGGATTTTGAACCCATCCAGGTTCAACTGCTCATCAGTCACCCCTTCGAAGACCGTTCGGGCATGGAACTGGCCAATGCAAAAGACAACCTGTATACCCTCCATTTCCGGAAAAAACAGCAGGGCGCCCTGCTCGACGAGTGGCTCGTGGAATACCTGTATACAAAAAACCAGAGCGGCAGCGTTCACGATAACCCCACGCCCGAAACGCATAAACGCGGCCGCGACAATTACTTTAATCACGATGTTTACCAGACGGGCTTTTCCTACTTCGGGTACAGCATGGGAACACCCTTGTTTTCGCCCCTCATCCGCAACGACGAAGGGGTCCTGGCCGGCTTTGCAAACAACAGGCTCACGGCTTTTCACATGGGGGCAAAAGGATTTGTTTCCAAACAACTGGGCTGGAAAGCCATGCTCACCTGGTCCCGGAATTTTGGCACCTACCACCATCCTTACCAAACGGTTCAAAAACAGTTCTGTTCTTTCGGCGAACTCACCTGGTCAGAAAAAAACCTTCCCCTCTCCTTTTCAGCTACCCTGGCCATCGATGCCGGCAAACAAACCGGCGACCACACCGGCCTGGGCCTGAGTATGAAGTGGCAATTAAAGTAACAGGTTCAGGGAGGGCAGTGGCCCTCCCTGAACCTGTTATTCATCTGCAACCTTGATCTCGGCCATTTCGGCAACTTCCTGCTGCCCCCGGTTCCCTTCTTCAGTTAATTCCATTCCATCAGTGTCAATAACGACAACTGTGTTGGAGTTCCCCAGGTCTATTCCAACATACGCGACGCCATCTTTAAAATTTGCCGGTCCGGCCTTCCTGGCTTCTTCAACAGAATGAATGCAATAGCCTATACCGGCACACAAATTAGGGTCAGGAGGTACGATCACATCCAGCACGTTCTGGAATTCTTTCTTAAAAAAATCAAGAAGCTCAGGGTAAAAAGCGCCACCGCCTGCAAGATAAATTTTGGACGTATCCATAAAGTCATCATCCAGGAACTTTTTCCGTAACTCGGGCGATATAACCTCATTGTAATAGATCTCAAGCGCTTTCGCCCGTTGTTTTTTCAAATCTATTTTCTGCCTGTCAACGATAATTACGCCCCGTTGGAACGCGCGTTCAATTTGTTTTTCAGTCAGCATTTTCAGGTAATGATCCTTCTGCAGTTCTTTCTCCAGGATATTCACCGCATACGATAAGCCCTTGGAACTTACTGCCGTTCTGTTTACAATCCCGTTTGGCGTTGATAACGCAGCTTCAAAAGTTCCAAAACCCAAACTGACAACGAAGAAATTATCCTTTTCCCCGATATTTCCTTCCCTGATCGTCTTAATGCAACCGTCGATCTCGGTCATAATACTGACTTGCTCCACGTTAACATTTACATTTTCGATCGATTGCCCCCCAAAAGTCCTCGTGTCGATGGCAATCTGATGCCTTCTCTTAAAAAAGTCAATGGCATCCTTTTTGAATGACTGATATGTGGTGAAAGGAAATCCCGTGGTCAAATGAAATTTGAAATACCGCCCTTGTGTGGCCAAAACTAAACTTACCAACGACAGAATCCGGTAATCCTGATCCCTGGCCGAACTATTGATAAACTTATTTGGAGAAATTCCTTCTGTCAACGCCAGGTCCCCTACAATGAAACTCTTGCCGTCGATATCTGTAATCCTCATGCCACCATGAAATGAATTCGCGACATTGATAAGTTCCAGTCCACTCTCCTCAAGGACGCTTGTAAAAGAATAAATTTTCTTCATAGTCTAGATAATTTCTGATTTATATTTGCTTATTTGTTTAGGTTGTTGAAAAGGAACGAACCTCCCTTTCCGGGATTAGGTCCCGTCTTCCCGCCGGGATCGTTGTCCGTACTCCTGCCTTTCGCAGAAACCGGCCGGTCTTGATCCGGTGTCTCATTATAATCATCAAGTTCTCCATCATGGTTAATGACGGCATTGATCCTGCATCCCGCGAAAATCGACACAATTGGAGCAGTCAGTTTTCCCTTGAAGTTCGCCACCGACTGAAGGCATGCTGATTCTTTGGCTTCTGAAACCCCTTCAAAAGAACCAAAAACAATAAGAACCTTGCATTTTAAGTTCCCCTTGAGATAACCCTTCTCTCCAATAATAACAGATTGGGTCGTAGTAACATTTCCCTGAACGTAGCCATCAATTTTTACGTCTGTATGAATAATAAAATCCCCGCTCATCTGCGATTGACTGTTCAGGATCAGGGGTGATGATATTTGAAGGTCCTCTTTCGATTTACTGGTTTTTCTCCGCCACATAGGTTTATGCCAATCTTTATTAAATCAAAACAACTCCAATTCCAAATCAGATGGGAAGTTTATAACAAAAGTATAAAATATAACACGAAAGCCAAAGTATTTGCTTTTAAAGAATTTGGAAACCCTCACCCTCGCCTTCCGGAAATAGAATTAATCCCAAATAAAATTTGTTACCCAAAGAGATATTGCCTATTTTTGATAAAAATAGAGTAAGAACAGTGAAACGATTCGTCTTGGTATTGGTCATATTGTTTTCCTCAGGTGTTCTAAATGCACAGGAACACATGATACCATACAGCCAGTCTGATAGAGATCGGTTAGTAAGAGTTGAAACCTTGGTTCAGACATCACAAGAACAAGTAAACAGGCTTGAAGATAAATTTGATGGTTACTTTATGTGGGGCTTTGGTTTGGTGCTGATGTCCATTTTCGGACTGATCGGTTTTATTATTTATGATCGACGAACGACTCTCGCTCCGGCATGATTTCTCTTCTGTCACGATTCTTTACCGCAACGATATGCCTGTTCAATACTTCCATAATCATATAAAATGACCACTCTTTATGTCCCGATTCATCATAATCTAAGATGACGCCAGCCTCTGAAATCAGAGCTGTAGGTAAAGGTTCCCGCAAAAGCGGGAATCCTTTTCTTATCTGCGTCCATCATAATTCTCTGCGCAATCTGCGTCTATTCTTTCGTAAACCTCAGATCTTTTAAATTATGGCTCGCACCTTCAAAATAATACCTGATCCGGTGCTTTCCTTCCGTTAACGTTAATTTTAACGGCGGTGACGGGTACCAGCGCCAATCGCTCCAACTGCCGTTATTCGGGATGGTGACCGATCCGGTCGCATCTGCCCCATCCACATCCAGGTGAAATTTCCCGCTGCTGCCGTTAGCCGATAAATTCACATCAGCCAGGTAAACCCCGGCATCCTGTACTTCAACGGTATAAAGCAGCCATTCTCCGGCATTGGTATACCCGATATTGTTACCATTGCCTTCCACTTCAACCGCGAAACCCTGTTTATCCCCGCCACTCTGCCGGTAATTGTCATTCCCTACCGAATTGCCCGAGTCCTGATCGTGG